>VOFH01000424.1_pt1 | contig 58000 bp, 66 predicted proteins | sample 5384091 | NCBI WGS metagenome assembly VOFH01 (sample SAMN12384727, study PRJNA508395) | human gut metagenome | isolation source: healthy gut G | host: Homo sapiens | reverse complement strand
ACCAAAAATGAAGCGGAGAAGAAATAATTCCCGGACTATAAGATATTGTATCTGGTCAATCAGCATGGACGGGTGTTCCAGACGTACTCCTACCGCAATACCTTTGGCTTCCATTTCTACACCATTATCATACAACCACTGATATACATCCCGTGCGGAATGTCCGGTAGCCAGAATAACAGGTCCTTTGAAAGTCTTTCCGGTATTTGTTTCTATACCTGTGATTTTGTTTTTTTCTATAATAAGGGAATCCATTCGTGTTTCGAAATGCACTTCACCACCACATTCTATGATGGTATTCCGCATGTTTTCAATCACGCGCGGCAGCTTGTCCGTACCGATGTGCGGATGGGCATCTACCAAAATGGAGGTACTGGCACCATGTTGACAGAATACATTCAGAATTTTGTCTACATTACCTCGCTTTTTGCTTCGGGTATAGAGCTTACCATCTGAATAGGCTCCTGCTCCTCCTTCTCCGAAACTATAGTTGCTTTCAGGGGCAACTTTGTGCTCACGGCTGATACGGGCGATATCTATTTTTCTATCGCGTACATTCTTACCTCGTTCCACTACGACAGGCCGAAGTCCTAACTCTATTAATCGTAAAGCTGCAAACAGTCCGCCCGGACCTGCTCCTACAACTATGACTTGTGGTTATATCGATTCCGGAAGTCATTTAAGGGTATTTTTAAGGGTAAATCCAATGGTATACGCTGTGCTGGAGCTAAATGACGTCTGCTGCCTTGCAACCAACATTGACGTTCCAATTCTTCCTGAAAGTGCAAGAAGTTGGGTATTGAACATCGAAAGTTGAGAGCTACTGAGAGAAGGGTTAATGAATGGAGTAGTTGTTCATTTTGTTGCGCAGCTAACTCTCCAAGCGCCATTCTCAACTCTTCATTTATGAAATCTTCCGGCTGTATCTCTACCACCATTCCCGAATTACTCCAGCGCGAGCCACGATTCGAAAGGTGACATACCGTTCACTACCACTTGCTCCGGTCCGCTGGCTGCAGGGACGATAAAGCCGCCGGGACACATACAGAAACTATACACGCCTCTGCCTTCAACTTGGGTGACGAAACTATATTCTGCAGCAGGGAGATATTTTCCCTTCCGTTTTATTATGATTGATTGTATCTGGTCGATCAGTGTTGCCGGGTGTTCCAAACGGACACCTACAGCGATACCTTTTGCCTCAATCGTTACATTATTAGCTGCGAGCCAACGATAAACATCCCTTGCCGAATGCCCGGTTGCAAAATATCAGGGGACCTAGAAAAGTCTTTCCTGTATTTGTCTCAATGCCTTTGATCTCGTTATTCTCAATAATCAACGCATCCATTCTTGTCCGGAAATGTACTTCTCCGCCACATTCGAGAATCGTATTCCGCATATTTTCAATGACACGCGGCAACTTGTCCGTTCCGATATGCGGATGTGCATCCACTAATATAGCAGTAGATGCACCATGCTGGCAGAATACATTCAGTATCTTGTCTACATTTCCTCTTTTCTTACTGCGGGTATAAAGTTTCCCATCCGAATAAGCTCCTGCACCCCCTTCGCCAAAACTGTAATTGATTCCGGATTTACCGTATGTTCTCTACTGATTTGCGCCAGGTCCTTTTCCGTTCACGCACATCTTTTCCGCGTTCTAAATCACCGGGCGTAATCCGAGTTCGATAAGGCGCAGAGCGGCGAACAATCCGCCGGGACCTGCACCAACCACAATTTTGTGGTTTTCCTTCCACACTATTATATACCGTATGCTCGTATTCATCTTCTTCAGGCATTTCGTTGATGTAGGCCCGTATTTTCAGATTGACGAAAATCGTTCGCTGACGAGCGTCAATGCTTCGCTTTAAGATGCGGGTAGCATTGATATTGCGTAAATTTAGTCCTTTCTCTTCAGAGAGATATTCTTTCAGCCGTTGTTCGTTCGCTGCGATTTCGGGAAGTACGCGGAGTTGGTATTCTTGTATCATTTGGTTATTGTTACTTTAGATTATAAAAAGATAAGGCAGATAACATAAATCAGTGTCTTATCCGAATAACGCCCTGAACGCCTCTTCTACCTTTCTTACGGGCACTAACTCTATCTTTAGCTTCTTCGTATCAATGCCTTGCAAATTATATTTGGGCAACAGGAAACGCTTGAAGCCAAGCTTCTCGGCCTCTCCGATACGTTGTTCAATCCGGTTCACCGGACGTATCTCTCCCGACAAACCGATTTCTCCTGCCATACAGACTTCCGGTTCGATAGCTGCATCCATATTTGAAGAAAGAATGGCACTGATAACTGCGAGGTCGATGGCCGGGTCATTCACTTTCAATCCACCTGCGATATTCAAAAAGACATCTTTTTGTGCCAGTTTGAATCCTACCCGTTTTTCAAGTACTGCCAGAAGCATGTTCATACGTCGTAAATCAAATCCGGTGGCCGAACGTTGGGGATTACCATAAACAGCGGAGCTTACCAGAGCCTGAGTCTCAATCAGGAAGGGACGTACTCCTTCGATAGCAGAAGCGATTGCTACTCCGCTCATCCCGTCATGGTCTTGGCTAAGCAGTAGTTCCGAAGGATTGCTCACCTGGCGCAGTCCGTCCTGCCGCATCTCATAAATACCCAGTTCGGCGGTGCTTCCGAAACGGTTCTTGATACTGCGTAAAATACGGTACATATAATGTTGGTCACCTTCAAATTGGAGAACTGTATCAACGATATGTTCCAGCACCTTGGGGCCTGCAATGCTCCCTTCTTTATTTATATGTCCGATAAGCAAGACCGGCGTATGAGTCTCCTTTGCGAAACGTAGGATAGATGCCGAACACTCTCTGACCTGAGCGATACTTCCGGGAGACGATTCGATGGTTTCCGTAGAGATAGTCTGTATGGAGTCGATAATAACCAAATCCGGATTCGTATTTTTGATATGGACATAAATCTGTTCAAGGGAAGTCTCACAAACAATGAAGCAGTCGCTGGAAACCTCAGAAAGACGGTCGGCACGTAATTTTAATTGCCGTGCACTTTCCTCGCCGGATACATAAAGGATTTTCTTTTCCGGCATACGGAGTACGGTTTGCATGACGAGAGTTGATTTTCCGATTCCCGGTTCGCCGCCGATCAGTACTAAAGAACCCGGAACAAGTCCGCCGCCCAGTACGCGGTTCAGTTCATTATCATGCATATTGATTCGCGGTTCATCGTCCGCTATGATCTCACTAAGAATAACCGGCTTGGGCTTTTGCGTTTCTATGCCCGATACCGGCCGGCGGTTAACCGGCTCTTTCCGTACGATTTCCTCAACATACGTATTCCATTCTCCGCACGACGGACATTTGCCTACCCATTTCGGTGAATCCTGTCCGCAGTTACTACACACATATACGGTCTTTTCTTTAGCCATTGCATTCTTATTAGTTTTCTAGAGAATACAAAAGTATGTATAATCTGTTCAACGCGCAAAACAAATCCCGGCAAAATCAGTTTATTGTTCAATCATCCGTTTCCAAACTCATCGTTATTGCTGAAATGTTATTAACTGTTGGACGGTAAGGAAAGAAGTCCTCATCGGTACCGGATACCTTCCTCAATGCTGGACGGAACGTTATATAGAACCGGTAAGTTTATAGAGTTATTTCTCCCGCCATTGAACGGTTCATCCGGTCACGCACTTCATCCGGGGTATATCCGTGTCCCAACAAGAACATTAATTTGGTAACGGCGGACTCCGTCGTACTGTCATATCCGGAGACAACCCCTGCCTGCAACAACTGATATCCGGTTTCGTAACGTTCCATTTCTACGGTACCTGCACTACATTGTGTCACGTTGACAATGATGATTCCCCGTGCACTGGCCTGGCAGAGCAAGCGGATGAACCATTCCTTCCGGGGAGCGTTGCCGGAACCGTACGTTTCGAGTACTACCGCTTTCAATCCTTCTATTTTCAGAATGGTAGCCACTACATTCTCCTGAATGCCGGGGAAAAGTTTCAGAACGACCACATTGGTATCCAGTAAATAGTGCGGTTTCAATTCCCGTTCTTCTCCGTTCACATGAATCTGTACATTATTATATTTAATATGAATCCCCGCTTCGGCCAGTACCGGATAATTGAATGAACGGAAAGCGTTGAAGTTTTCGGCATTTATTTTGGTAGTGCGATTTCCCCGCATCAAATGGTTCTCGAAGAAGATACAGACCTCCGGGACAAGCGCTTTTCCTTCCTTATTCTGTGCAACGGCAATTTCAATACTCGTCATCAGATTTTCCTTTCCGTCCGTGCGGAGTACCCCTATCGGCAGTTGCGAACCTGTCAGAATAACAGGTTTGTCCAGTCCTTCCAACATGAAGCTGAGTGCTGACGCAGTGTACGCCATTGTGTCCGTGCCATGCAGAATGACGAATCCCTGATAGCGGTTGTAATTTTCGTGAATGATACAGACCAGCTTCCGCCACATATCCGGTTCCATGTCCGAAGAATCCATGGGAGGGTCAAACTGGTAAGTATCAATTGGAAAGTTGAATTTCTGCAATTCGGGAACGTGTTTCTGAAGTTGTTCGAAGTTGAAACTCTCCAAAGCACCGGTTGTGGTGTTTTCAATCATACCAATTGTTCCACCTGTGTACATTAACAATACGGAAGTATTTAGAGGGTACATAAGCTAATTTTCTGCGATTGTTTTCGCAAATATAACAATATAATTGATAAATAAGTAGCAAAATGTCATAAAAATACTGTCTGTTGATCGAGGAGAAAAGAAACGTAGGATTCTTTTTATCAGAAAAAACCGGAAAAAGTGATAGATTGAACGTTTTTATTATTACTTTTGCGACACTTATCAAAAACAAGAGTAGAAACAAGGACTATGATGAAGTACTATCCACATACAGTCACATCCATGTGCACCATGACCCTTTGGGGTTGAGGGATAGTATTTGTGTATCTACGTGATTCACGCCTGTGTAAGTAGGCAAAATTCAAATTAAACTTTTTCGTAAACAACCAATCGTTCTGTAAAACTATACACAGGACATTGCATTAAAATAAGTATCTTCATGAAAGTAATGAAATTCGGCGGAACGTCCGTAGGTTCCGTGAACAGCATTTTAAGTGTAAAGAGAATTGTAGAGTCGGCATCGGCCGGCGAACCGGTTATTGTAGTAGTTTCCGCATTGGGAGGCATCACTGATAAATTGATAAACACATCGAAAATGGCGGCTACCGGAGATTCGGCCTATGAGGGTGAGTTCCGCGAAATTGTTTATCGTCATGTGGAGATGATTAAAGAAGTGATTCCTGCCGGAGAAGGGCAAGTGGCATTGCAACGTCAGATTGGCGAATTGCTGAATGAGTTGAAAGACATTTTCCAGGGTATCTATCTGATCAAAGACCTTTCCCCGAAGACATCGGATACCATTGTCAGCTATGGCGAACGTCTTTCGTCCATCATCGTTGCCGAACTGATTAAGGATGCCAAGTGGTTTGATTCGCGTACTTTTATCAAAACTGAAAAGAAGCATAATAAACATACGATTGACGCTGATCTGACCAACAAACTGGTAAAAGAGACTTTCAGCTCTATCCCGAAAGTAGCATTGGTGCCGGGTTTTATTTCTTCCGACAAGACAACCGGAGAAGTAACCAATCTCGGTCGCGGCGGTTCGGATTATACGGCTGCCATCATTGCTGCGGCGCTCAATGCCGACAGTCTGGAGATATGGACAGATGTGGATGGCTTTATGACTGCTGATCCGCGTGTGATTTCAACGGCTTATACTATTTCCGAACTGAGCTATGTGGAAGCAACCGAACTTTGTAACTTCGGTGCGAAAGTTGTTTATCCGCCGACGATCTATCCCGTATGTCATAAGAATATTCCTATTATAATAAAGAATACGTTCAATCCGGATGGAGTGGGGACCGTTATCAAACAAGAGGTTTCCAATCCGCAAAGTAAGGCCATTAAAGGTATTTCGTCTATCAACGATACAAGTCTGATAACTGTGCAGGGACTCGGTATGGTAGGCGTGATTGGTGTGAACTACCGTATCTTTAAGGCTTTAGCAAAGAATGGAATCAGTGTATTCCTTGTTTCGCAGGCTTCATCGGAGAACAGTACTTCTATCGGTGTACGCAATGCGGATGCAGACTTGGCTTGTGAAGTGCTGAACGAAGAATTTGCGAAAGAGATAGAAATGGGAGAAATTTCCCCGATTCTCGCCGAAAGAAACTTGGCGACAGTCGCCATTGTAGGTGAGAACATGAAGCATACGCCGGGCATTGCAGGTAAATTGTTCGGTACGCTGGGACGCAACGGTATCAATGTGATCGCTTGTGCACAAGGCGCATCGGAAACCAACATCTCTTTCGTTGTCGATGCAAAATCATTACGTAAATCGCTGAACGTTATCCACGACTCTTTCTTCCTGTCCGAATATCAGGTCTTGAATTTGTTTATTTGCGGTATCGGTACGGTAGGCGGGAGCCTGGTAGAGCAGATTCGTTGTCAGCAAGAGAAGCTAATGCTGGAAAACGGACTGAAACTGCACGTTGTAGGTATCATTGACGCAACGAAAGCGATGTTTAGCCGTGAAGGTTTCGACCTCGCCAATTTCCGTGAGGAGTTGCAGCAGAAAGGAAAAGACAGTAACTTGCAAACGATTCGTGACGAGATAGTAGGAATGAATATCTTCAACTCCGTATTTGTAGATTGTACGGCCAGTCCCGATATTGCTTCACTCTACAAAGATCTTTTGCAACACAATATTTCCGTTGTAGCTGCCAACAAGATTGCCGCTTCTTCGGCTTACGAAAACTATCGTGAACTGAAGACGATCGCCCGCCAGCGTGGTGTGAAATATCTGTTTGAAACGAACGTAGGTGCGGGACTTCCGATTATCAACACAATCAACGACTTGATTCACAGTGGTGACAAGATCTTGAAGATTGAGGCAGTACTTTCGGGTACATTAAATTATATCTTCAATAAGATTAGTGCGGACATTCCTTTCAGCCGTACTATCAAAATGGCGCAGGAGGAACGTTACTCCGAACCGGATCCGCGTATCGACCTGAGTGGAAAAGATGTAATCCGTAAGTTGGTGATTCTGGCGCGTGAAGCGGGCTACCGTATCGAACAGGAAGATGTGGAAAAGAAATCTCTTGTGCCGAACGACTTCTTCGAAGGTTCCTTGGACGACTTCTGGAAGCGAGTGCCGAGTCTGGATGCGGACTTTGAAGCTCGTCGCCAAGTATTGGAGAAAGAGAACAAACATTGGCGTTTCGTGGCAAAACTGGAGAATGGAAAAGCTTCTGTCGGCTTGCAGGAAGTAGGAGCCAACCACCCGTTCTACGGTCTGGAGGGCAGTAACAATATCATTCTGCTGACTACGGAACGTTATAAAGAATATCCGATGATGATTCAGGGATACGGTGCCGGTGCCGGAGTGACGGCTGCCGGAGTATTTGCCGACATCATGAGTATCGCAAACGTTTAATTAAGTTGAGAGTTGAGACTTATGAAACATATTATCATATTGGGTGACGGAATGGCCGATTGGCCTGTGAAGTCATTAGGGAACAAGACGCTCCTGCAATATGCCAAAGACGCCTTACATGGATAAGTTAGCCCGCATGGGACGTAACGGGCGGTTGATTACCGTAGCCGAAGGTTTCCATCCGGGTAGTGAGGTTGCCAATATGTCCGTATTGGGATATAATCTCCCGAAAGTGTACGAAGGTCGCGGACCGCTGGAAGCTGCAAGTATCGGTGTAGACTTGCAACCGGGTGAGATAGCAATGCGTTGCAACTTAATTTGTGTAGAGGGAGAAATCTTGAAGAATCACTCTTCAGGACATATTTCTACTGAGGAAGCCGACGTGTTGATAAAATACCTGCAAGAAAATTTGGGGCGTTGACCGCGAAGTTTCCATACGGGGAGTACAGTACGCCACCTGCCCCGTTATAAAAGGCGGTAAATAAGGAATTGGACTGCACGCCTCCGCATGATGTGCCTTTGAAGCCTTTCCGGCCGTTGATGGTGAAACCGTTGATGCCTGAAGCACAGGAAACGGCGGATCTGATTAATGACTTGATTCTGAAATCGCAGGAACTGCTCAAGAATCATCCTTTGAATTTGAAACGTATAGCCGAAGGCAAAGATCCGGCAAACAGTATCTGGCCTTGGAGTCCCGGGGTTACCGTCCTCAGATGCCTACCTTCTCTGAGACTTTTCCGCAAGTCAAGAAAGGGGCTGTGATTTCAGCAGTCGATTTGATTAACGGAATCGGTTACTATGCCGGTTTGCGCCGTATTGCCGTAGAAGGAGCTACCGGACTTTATAATACGAATTATGAAAATAAAGTAGCCGCTGCCCTCGAAGCTTTGAAAACTGATGATTTTGTTTATCTGCATATCGAATCCAGTGATGAGGCCGGACATGAAGGATACATCGACTTGAACCTCCTGACGATCGAGAATCTTGATAAGCGTGCCGTAGGTCCTATTTACGAAGCAGTGAAAGATTGGGACGAACCCGTAGCAATCGCTGTGTTGCCTGATCATCCTACTCCCTGTGAGCTTCGTACGCATACCTCCGAGCCTGTTCCGTTCTTTATCTGGTATCCGGGCATTGAGCCGGATGAGGTGCAGACGTTCGATGAGGTGGCTGCTTGTAACGGTAGTTACGGTTTGCTGAAAGAAGACGAGTTTATAAAAGCATTCATGAATTTCACACTCACCGCAGATTACACGGATTAACACAGATTATTTTCTCATAATTTCTAATCTGTGTGAATCCGTGTAATCCGTGGTGAACTTAAAATAATAACAATGAAATATTATAGTACCAATAAACAGGCTCCGATCGCTTCTTTGCAAGAAGCAGTCGTTAAAGGCCTTGCCGCAGACAAAGGTTTGTTCATGCCGATGTCCATCAAATCTCTTCCGCAAGAGTTTTACGATACGATTGATACATTGTCTTTTCAAGAGATAGCGTATCGTGTGGCCGATGCTTTCTTTGGAGAAGACATTCCGGCAGAAACGTTGAAGCAGATTGTATATGATACTTTGAGTTTTGATGTACCGTTGGTAAAGGTATCGGAGAATATTTATTCCCTCGAACTCTTCCACGGTCCCACTTTGGCGTTCAAAGATGTAGGCGGTCGTTTTATGGCACGTTTGCTGGGATACTTTATAAAGAAAGAAGGACAGAAGAACGTAAATGTGCTGGTGGCGACTTCCGGTGATACGGGAAGTGCGGTGGCTAATGGATTCTTAGGAGTGGAAGGTATTCATGTTTATGTGCTCTACCCGAAGGGCAAGGTCAGTGAAATTCAGGAAAAGCAATTCACTACGTTGGGACAGAATATTACTGCGCTTGAAGTAGACGGAACATTCGATGATTGTCAGGCATTGGTGAAATCGGCTTTCATGGATAAGGAGTTGAATGAACATCTTTCTTTGACTTCCGCTAATTCCATCAACGTAGCCCGTTTTCTTCCGCAGGCGTTTTATTATTTCTATGCATATGCCCAATTGAAACGTGCCGGAAAAGCTGATAATGCTGTAATCTGTGTACCTAGTGGAAACTTCGGAAATATCACAGCCGGATTGTTTGGCAAAAAGATGGGCTTGCCTGTGAAGCGTTTTATTGCCGCCAACAACCGTAATGATATTTTCTATCAATATCTGCAAACCGGTAAATATAGTCCCCGTCCTTCCATTGCTACCATTGCCAACGCCATGGACGTGGGCGATCCGAGTAACTTTGCCCGTGTGCTCGATTTGTACGGAGGTTCTCATGCGGCTATCTCAGCCGAGATTTCGGGAACTACTTATACCGACGAGCAAATTCGCGAGACAGTGAAAGAGACTTGGAAAGATCATCATTACCTGCTTGACCCTCACGGCGCTTGTGGTTATCGTGCGTTGATGGACGGCTTGCAACCAGGTGAAACCGGAGTATTCTTGGAAACAGCTCATCCTGCCAAATTCCTCGAAACAGTAGAAGGTATAATTGGCGAGGCTGTGGAAATCCCTGCCAAATTGCAGGAGTTTATGAAAGGAGAAAAGAAGAGCTTGCCTATGTCTAAAGACTTTGCGGATCAAAAAGTATCTACTAGCGCTTTAATCGTATGGAAGTTTTGTCTTACGAGGAAATTTAAAATACGGCTTATTGTCTTATTGTCACTTGTTGGTTGTAGGAGATCCCGATGCGTTTCGGCCTAAAACCTCTCTGGTGCAGAAAGCGTGTCGTCTGACACAGTCCGACAAATTGAAAAGCGTCAAGTTATTATCCCCCAATCCTGTAATGAAGGTGTGGTTGAAACGGGAATTGGGGGCATAGTCTTGTCTTAATGAGCAAGATAAACAAGATACTCTCCTATGCAATGGATTGTGAATTGATTGGCTGTAGCCTCATTGAGTGTACCTTGCCACCAATTGCTAAAAGTCACTGAGAGGATAAACCAATTCTTCTCCTTTCAATCCTTTTGCTCCGAAATTGATAATGGAAACTTGCTGACCGGGATGCGACTCGAATGTCTGTGTACCGCTGGCGGGCATAAATACACCGTAATCGGTGATAGTCCTGATTTCCAGATTCTCTTTCATATAGTCTATCAGCAGACTGATGTTTCCTAATGTATGATCTTCCCGTTTGCCGGTGGCTCCGACAATAGCAATCTTCCGATATCCTTTCTTTTGCAGGAAATGAACAGCTTTGGTTTGGTCGTTCGTCTCTTGGTCGGCTATCCGGTGGATGATAGGAGCAAACAATTCCTTATATTCCGGTGAAAGGAGTCACCGTCGCCAATAATAATATCCGGAGTATGTCCGCGTGAAATATATTCATTGGCTGCCCCGTCACAACAAACTACGAATTTTGCCTCTTCCAGCATTTGCAGGGGAAGAGGATGGCTGGGATATTCGCCATTGGCTAGTATCACAGCCTCAGGAGTATATTGCTCGTTTATCATTGTACGCTCATTAATCTTTTCCATTTAAAGTAGCCAAAGATAGCGATAATGGAATAAAGTCCGTATAAAGCAGAGGTGAAATAAAGGTCTTTATAAATATAAAGTCCGCAACAGACAATATCGACAAGAATCCAGGCAAACCACTGTTCGATATACTTGCGTGCCAACATCCACATACCCACAATACTTAGTGCCGTAGTGAAACTATCCAACCACGGCACGTTACTGTCGGTGTACTCGATAAGTATCCAGGCAATGCCGAAAAAAGAAATGATAAATACAAAGAAAAGAGGGAGATAATATCTACGCGGAGTATGGACGATAGAAAGTTGTTGCAATTTATCATTTTCTCCCATGGCGGCAGATTCCCGGCTTTTTCCTTTTCTTCGTCCCCACATCCAGAAAAACCATCCATAGACCGCCGCTATCAGATAATAGATATTGATACCGAAGTCTGCATACAGCCCCGCTTTGTAATAGACGAAGATGTAGATAGCAGGCATGATGATACCCGCTATCCAAAGATAGATGCTTGCTCGGTATTCCAACCAAAGGTAGACTAAACCGACTACTGTACCGAACATTTCAAGGAAATTCATATCCATCATTCGAGCCTGTATTTTATTTAAAAACGGAGGGTGAGGTGTGCCAGAATATTGGTACCTGCCATCGGGTAGAAGCGTGGATCATGCTTTATCGCATACGTTTTTGTCTTATCCCCATTCTCATAAAGTGCCACACTTTGGGAGTATCCATTTGTCTCATATTTCGTATTGAACAAGTTATAGACGGTAGCTCCTATCGTGATTCGCTTTGTGTGGCGGGTTTTAAAGGAGTAAGAGGCACTCAGGTGATTGACGAAATAAGCGTCGAGTGAATTCTCTTTTGTACCGAAATTGTCGAGATACTGGCGGCTGACATATTGTGACTGGAGAGCAATTTCCAGTCCGTTGCTTCCGAGAGTAATCAGGCTGTTTCCGATGAAAGAAGGAGAGAAGGCGATCGGAGTGTTTCCACCCTCGATAGCTGTCTGCGTATATAAGTCATCGACAATCTCACCATTCACCAGGCTTTCATCATACACGTAACCTACGTAGTTCTTGATACGGTTTTTGCTCCATGTGCCGTTAAGATCCCAACGCAGCCAATCATTGAATTTTGCGCCTAATGACAACTCGACCCCCATGCGATAGCTGTCTTTTACGTTCTCTGCCATCGCTTCGCCTATATCATTGGTCTTTCCGTTCAATACCAACTGGTCTGTGTAATCCATATAATACAGGTTTACACCGGCCGTAAACCATTCACTACGGTAGGTATATCCCAACTCATAATCCAATAACTTCTCCGCTGTGGGATGTTCGTCAAACATTCCATCCGTATAATTGTTGCGGGTAGGTTCTTTCTGAGCTACCGAGAAAGAGGCGTATGTGCTATGGTTCGGATTGATTTGCCAGAAAAGTCCGGCTTTCGGATTGAAGAAGCTGAAGTGTTCTCTCACATCCAGTCGCTGCAAACGCTCGGGGGTAGCGGTGAAGTCCCATTTATCATTATCCCCATCAATCGTATAACGGATATAACGGTATTGCAGATCTGCGTAGGCACTCAGGCTGCCGGTCAGTTGGTAATTGGCTTTCAAATAGACATTCCCGTCCGTCTTTCCGCCGTTATTACGGTAATACTCATGTTCCGGGTCGAGTTGTTCGGTATAATTCTTTACCCACAAAACTTTTCCATAATGGTCGTTACTGTATCGGTTGAGTCCGCCGCCTAGCGAAGCGTTCAGTCTTTCATTCTGGTAATTCAGAGAGAAGATACCACCGCCGAAATCACTATCCACCAACTTCTGGCGTACGAGATTGGTTTTCTTCTGCGGTTCGCTGTTATCCGGCAGGTAGAAAGGCTTCAAACCATATTCCTTCAATGTGCGTCCGTTCTTGTATTCCTGATAATAACCGAAGCCATTGGTATAATGGAAAGCGATATTCAGATTCCATGCCGGAGAGAAGATATGATTGAATAGAAGTTGATAATGTGTCTGTCGGTAATTATCCGTTTGATCATCATAAAAGCCGATCGGATTACCTTTTCCTTTATTATCATCCAGAATGACTCCGTTCGGATTATATGTCCGGTCGTTCTCCAGTTGTTCTTTACTGATACCGTCCCAAGCATGATAAGTCTTCTCCTTTCCACCGAAAGTGATAAACTTGATCGTTGTGCTCTCACCGAAGTAACCGCCTTGCACGAAATATGATTTCAGATCTGATGAGGCGCGGTCGCGGTATCCGTCACTCTGGATATTAGAGAGCCGCGCATCGAATGCCCAATATTTGTTAATCAGCCCGGTTCCGACTTTGACCGTTTCTTTGTGCGTGTTGAATGAACCGTAAGAGCCGGAAACTTCGGCGTATGGTTGGGATGAAATGCTTTGCGTACGCATATTGATACTGGCGCCGAATGCTCCCGAACCGTTGGTCGATGTGCCTGCGCCCCGTTGAATCTGCATATCTTCCAGAGAAGAGGCGAAGTCGGGAGTATTTACCCAGAAGATGGCGTGGCTCTCAGCATCGTTCATCGGAATACCGTTGGCGGTGACGTTAATACGGGTAGCGTCCGTTCCGCGAACGCGAATCGTAGTATATCCTACTCCCGCCCCGGCATCTGAAGTTGTCAGTACGGAAGGAGTGGTAGATAATAGGAATGGGATATCCTGTCCGAAATTCTGTTTACTGATCTGTTCTTTTCTTACATTGGTGAATGCTACCGGAGTTTTCGCCGTAGCACGCGTGGATACTACCTGCACTTCTTGCAGGTTTACAACTTTCAGACTGTCCGCTTTAGCACTCGTCTGTGCATGGACAGCGAAGCCTGCGCCCGATAAGGCGATGGCCATCATAACAATTCTTTTCATCTTGCTTATTTGTTAGTTCTCTACGCCGAAGCATTACCCGGTTCAGATTCTATGGGTATGTTCTCAGCCCGTCATGTTAGGGCACCCCTACTAGTGAATCGGATGCAAAAATACAGCATTTACAGGAGGAAAGCAAAAAAAACTTTTAGATTTGCTAAAAACAATATAACTTTGCAATTCGTTGAAAAGGACAAACAATCATTTATTCATTTAATACATTTAGATTATGTTACTATTATTGCAAGCAACACAAGCTGCGGATTCCGTGCAAGTGGCCGCAGATGAGCTGATGAAAGAGGCGATTGCCAACGCTGAAGGTTTGGACAAGCTTTCATTGATAACCCAGCAACTGATAGACTTCGGTATTCGTGCCGGAGAACGTATCCTGATAGCGGTCATTGTTTTTATTGTAGGGCGTTTCCTTATTTCGATGCTCAAAAATTTTGTAGGGCGTTTGATGGATAAGAGAAAGGTTGATATAAGTATCAAAACTTTCGTCCGAAGTCTGGTGAATATTCTGTTGACTATCCTGTTGATTATTTCGGTTGTCGGTGCTTTGGGAGTAGAAACAACTTCGTTTGCGGCTTTGCTGGCATCTGCTGGTGTGGCTGTCGGTATGGCGTTATCCGGTAACTTGCAGAACTTTGCCGGCGGACTGATCGTATTGCTTTTCAAGCCTTATAAGGTAGGAGATTGGATTGAAAGTCAGGGAGTTTCCGGTACGGTCAAGGAAATACAGATATTTCACACCATTCTAACTACTGCGGATAACAAAGTGATTTATGTACCGAACGGAGCGATGAGTAGCGGTGTGGTTACCAATTATAGCAATCAGGTGACTCGTCGTGTAGAGTGGATTGTAGGAATCGATTATGGAGAAGATTATGACAAGGTACAGGAAGTCGTTTATGGGATTCTTGCTGCCGATAAGCGTATCCTGAATGAACCCGCCCCGTTTGTAGCTCTTCATGCATTGGACGCAAGCAGTGTGAATGTAGTTGCGCGTGTTTGGGTGAACAGCTCAGATTATTGGGGAGTTTATTTCGACATTAACAAGGCTATTTACGAAACCTTCAATGAAAAGGGTATCAATTTCCCGTTCCCGCAGCTTACAGTGCATCAAGGCTGATTATTATACCGTATATAATAGAAAACGAAAGAGTCTCACTTTTGTGGAACTCTCTCGTTTTATTTAGAACAATAGTCTGGTGTGATTGAATGAATTTACTTTTATTTAATACCGAAATCTTCGGCTAGCTCGTATCTGTCTTCTTTAATCCCTAGTACGTGATTGATTTTCCTTCTTTTTTCAAGATCCTTGAAGTAATTTTCTACGACCTGATAGAGATTAAAGTTTGTAGTAGATCCGGCGGCTAAATCGAGTGACTCCACTAGCTTTTCTACGGCTTGATGGATTTTCTCTGCGTCTATCAGATGCAGTTCGTTGCTGTGTATTAAATATTTTTCCATGACTGCAATGTTTTTAATGTTATATAGGTATAACATCTTGCAGTCATGGAAAGTTCAATGATTGAATGTTAGATTTTCGCAAGCGCCTGATCCAGATCCGCAATCAGGTCATCGATATGTTCCGTTCCAATGGATAGACGTACGGTGCCCGGATAAATCTCCTGTTCGGCTAGCTCCTGTGCATTGAGCTGTGAATGGGTAGTGCTTGCCGGGTGGATCACCAATGATTTCACATCGGCAACATTGGCAAGCAGGGAGAAAATCTCCAGACTGTCGATGAAGCGGTGTGCTTCTTCTTGTCCGCCTTTTACCTCGAAAGTAAAAATGGAACCGGCACCGTTCGGGAAGTAACGTTGATACAGTGCATGGTCGGGATGATTGGATAATGACGGATGGTTCACTTTCTTCACTTTCGGGTGATTGTTTAAGAAATTCACTACCTTCAATGCATTTTCTACATGGCGTTCTACGCGCAAGGAAAGAGTTTCCAGGCCTTGCAGCAGGATAAAAGCGTTGAAGGGACTGATGGTGGCACCTGTGTCTCGCAGCAGAATAGCACGGATACGGATGGCATAGGCAGCCGGACCGGCTGCATCAACGAAGCGTACGCCATGATAGCATGGATCAGGTTCGGTTAGTTGTGGAAATTTGCCGGAAGCTACCCAGTCGAATTTGCCCGAATCTACAATGACTCCTCCTAATGAAGAACCATGTCCGCCAATGAATTTTGTTGCAGAATGTACTACGATATCTGCTCCGTGTTCGATGGGGCGGATTAAATACGGAGTACCGAATGTGTTATCAATAATTAAAGGAATTTTGTGGCGGTGAGCTATTTCAGCTACTGCCTCTATATCAATGATATTTGAGTTCGGATTTCCCAGTGTCTCGATAAATACGGCTTTCGTATTTTCCTGAATGGCTTTTTCAAAGTTCGATAAATCACTTGGATCAACGAATGTTGTTGTGATGCCATAACTGGGTAAGGTATGAGCCAGTAAGTTATAGCTTCCTCCATAAATAGTTTTGGCTGCCACAATATGGTCGCCTGCACGAGTGATGTTCTCGAAAGCATAAGTGATGGCAGCGGCACCCGAAGCAACTGCCAGCCCTGCTACTCCTCCTTCAAGAGCGGCTACGCGTTGTTCAAAAACCCTTGAGTGGAGTTGGTCAGACGACCGTAGATGTTTCCCGGATCCTGCAGGCCGAAACGTGCGGCTGCGTGAGCGGAGTTGTGAAATACATAAGAGGTAGTCTGATAAATAGGTACTGCACGGGCATCTGTTGCCGGATCTGCTTGTTCTTGTCCTACATGAACTTGTAAAGTCTCGAAATGTAATTTCTTTGTTGCCATAATCGTATGTTTTTAAGTTTATATTCTTCCTTTATTTTCTTGCAAAGTTATGGGATGTAGATATATCGAACAATATATAGCTTAAATATAGAAAATAATGCTATTTTTGTGACGTTATATGGAATAATGTAACTGCGTTATTCCTAAAAATCACCTTTTAGAAGAATATTTTTCTTATGGATACTTTTGATAAACTGGATAGAGTCGATTTGCAAATACTCCGTACTTTGCAGGAAAACGCCCGATTGACAACAAAAGAGTTGGCTGCACGGGTGAGCCTTTCTTCAACTCCTGTTTTTGAACGTCTTAAACGGTTGGAGAGTGGAGGATATATAAAGAAGTATATTGCCGTGTTGGATGCGGAAAAGCTGAATCAGGGATTTGTCGTGTTCTGCAGTGTGAAGCTTAGACGTCTGAACAGGGATATAGCAGCCGAGTTTACACGGATCATACAGGATATTCCTGAAGTAACCGAATGTTATAACATATCAGGAAGTTATGATTACCTGTTGAAGATTCATGCTCCCAATATGAAATACTATCAGGAGTTTATTCTGAATGTGTTGGGGACGATTGATAGCTTGGGGTCACTGGAAAGCACGTTTGTGATGGCTGAAGTGAAGCATCAATATGGGATACATACTTAGTTCGTTGTGTGATAGTCTGAAATTTATCTTGTATATTTGCTACCCGATATCCGCAGTTGATAAGTAAAGCTATATCTATGGATCATCGCAGAATGATAATGCCCGGAATACAGAATCCTTGACTCTGTACACTAAGAGGATGCGGTTATGATGCAGGTTCTGGAGTGTTACCTACTGAAAAGGAGCAGGAACAATTCCGGATGAAGGTTGTAAAAGTTTTATTTTATTCAATGGTTTTAAACCGGAAGCCTGTTTTTCTTATAACTTTGCAACAGATTTTAGAAAAAGGAGTTTGGGATGATAAATAAATATGAAGAACGACTGGGGACAGAGCGCATGTTACCGCTTGTTTTTAAGATGGCACTTCCGGCTGTGGCAGCGCAATTTGTTAATTTGCTTTTATAGCATGGTCGACCGTATTTATATTGGTCATATCCCTGGGATTGGTACGGATGCATTGGCGGGTGTAGGAGTAACGACTTCTCTTGTTATACTGATTTCTTCTTTTTCAGCGATAGTAGGAGGTGGCGGTGCGCCGTTAGCGGCTATTGCACTCGGGCAAGGGGATCGTTCACGTGCCGGAAAAATTCTGGGTAATGGTTTTATCCTGCTGATATTATTCACCTTGTTTACTTCTCTCATCGCATATATCTTTATGGAGCCGATTTTACTTTTTACAGGAGCTTCGGAAAATACATTGGAGTATGCAGTCGACTATCTTTCTATCTATTTATTAGGAACTATCTCGTAGAAATATCCACAGGATTAAATTCCTTTATCAATGCACAAGGGCGTCCTGCTATCGCCATGTACTCGGTATTAATAGGAGCGCTGTTGAATATCGTTCTCGACCCGATTTTCATCTTTTGGCTCGATATGGGAGTAAAAGGCGCAGCCCTGGCTACAGTACTTTCACAGGCATGTAGTGCAGTATGGGTTTTAACTTTCCTTTTCTCCCGGCACGCCTCTCTCCCTTTGGAAAAACGTTACATGGCGTTGAACCGGAAGATAATACTTTCTATATTTGCTTTGGGCGTATCACCGTTTATTATGGCAAGTACCGAAAGCCTGGTTGGCTTTGTTCTGAACAGCAGCCTGAAAGATTTTGGAGATATTTATGTCAGCGCATTGACCATCTTGCAAAGTGCGATGCAATTTGCAAGTGTCCCTTTAACAGGATTTGCGCAAGGTTTCGTTCCTATTGTGAGTTATAATTATGGGCACGGCGATAAACAACGTGTCAAAGACTGTTTCCGTGTCGCATTGATAACCATGTTCTCATTCAACTTACTGCTGATGTTGTTTATGATTCTTTTCCCCTCAACAGTAGCTTCCGCCTTTACGAGTGATGAAAGACTGATTGAAACAGTCCGTTGGACGATGCCTGTATTTTTGGGTGGTATGACTATTTTCGGATTGCAACGAGCCTGCCAAAATATGTTTGTAGCCTTGGGACAAGCAAAAATTTCTATTTTCATAGCCTTGCTGCGCAAAGTAATTCTGCTGATCCCATTGGCATTGATATTGCCACACCTTATGGGAGTAGCCGGTGTATATGCGGCTGAAGCAATATCCGATGCGACAGCGGCAATTTGTTGTACTTTGTTGTTCTTCTGGCAGTTCCCCAAAATATTGGGAAAAATCCAAAGGAGCGCTTTGCGCATAAGCTAAATTTCCTGATGTTTATCCATAAATAGAACTAGTTATGTAACTGCTTACGTATTTTTGCGAAAAATGTTTGTTCATATTATAAAAAGCTAATGTATTTCCAAAGTATCTCTCATGGAAAGTAGTCGTCTCATCATTATTTAACAAGAGAAACACTATGAAATATCAGTCTTTCTTAAACCACCTGTAAAACCATTTACCCACCTTTTCATAATGCCGGGTTTCGGTATCAGTGTATAGCTTAGAAAAGAATGACGTATCTAATGGTTCTCCCGATTGGTTAGGATATAATACGATTAAGCTATTGTTGGAGAAGTATTTGCTAAGCTGTCTCGGTAGTTTCTCAAAAGAACTGTCGTAAGAGAGAGTTCCCGGTCGTGCGCTGATAATGACTAATAAATGGTCATAGCTTACTTGTCCTGTTAATACCAGCAAGTCATTCCAATCTTCTAAAAGAGAGAAATCGGTTAGCACCTGTTTATGCTTTTTCTTTATCAATGTTTGCAGGTGGGCGGTTGTCTTTTCATTTGCAAAGAAATGTACCCGGCAACCGAGCGTGCTTCCCATCCGGCAGAAATGCTCCAACCAACGTGGAAAGCCGGATTCATATTCTGCTTTCGGAGGGACGGCAATAACGATTCGCTTTATCGTATTGAACCGGTATCAGGAATTTGGAGATAATAATCTCGCAATTTAATCCTTTCAGCAGGTTTCCGGCAAGCATTCCGAAATATGAATCAGTGATATTCGCTTTGCGGTGCAGCCCGGTGATGATACTCGTTACTTCATTCTCTTTCACAGAGTGGATGATGCCGGAAGCAATATTCAAGTCATAGCGGGTCAGCTGTTTCAGCGAAACATTGGCTGCTGTTGTTGTCATGGCCGCTTTTTCCAAGTAGCGTTTACTTCGCATTCTCAGGTTATCGGAAGTGCTGTCGTCGTTGATAACGTGCAGTGCCAGAAGATTGTCCTTTAGTTTCGTATCACGTATCACTAAAGAAAGGTTCATCATGTCTTCAATGGTGTCTGGATTGGCAAGAGATACCAAAATCTTTTCAGTTTCCGTCGAAGACTCTTTTCCCGGTTCCGAATCATCCATGGCCAGCTTCTTGGCCGCCCGTTCGGTTATCAGGGAACTGACTACGCAAGTAACGAGGATCAGCAGAACCGTCCCATTCAGTACATCATCATTCAACAGACGTTCGCCGCCGGGCAGGATAATATTATATCCGACCAATACCGCCGCCAATGTAGCTGCCGCCTGTGCATTACTCAATCCGTACATCATGTTTCGTTCGAGAACGGACATCCTGTATATCTTTTGCGTGAGCCAGCAGGCAATCCACTTGCCCGTCAGTGCCATTACAATCATTACGGCAGCCACCTTCAGCGCATCTCCGTGCCCGAAGATGACGCGAAGGTTAATCAACATTCCCACTCCGATAAGAAAGTAAGGAATGAAAAGCGCATTGCCGACAAATTCCAGATGATTCATTAAGGGGGAGACGTGCGGAATGAGCCGGTTTAATACCAGGCCTGCGAGGAAAGCTCCTAGAATCCCTTCCATACCTACGAACTCCATTAGTCCTGCTCCCAAAAAGACCATAGCCAGGACGAAAATGAATTGCATCACATGGTCATTGTAGCGGTGAAAGAACCAGCGGCCGATACGCGGGAAGAAATAGATAATAGTCCACCCAGGAAAATCACTTTTACTACCAGCCATAACCAGAAGAAACCACCGGTCTCTCCTTTGAACAAACCGCCTATGACAGCCAACACCAACAATGTGAGTGTGTCCGTCACTGCCGTTCCTCCTACCGCAATACTTACGCTACGATGACGTGACACCCCGAAACGGGTGACAATGGGGTAAGCCACCAGGGTATGTGAGGCATACATACTGGCTAGCAGTACGGATGTGATTATACCGTATTTCAAATAAGACACATTGGCAACGAATCCGATTCCGATAGGTACAATAAAAGCGAGCAGCCCCAGGACTAACGCCTTGTTCCGTGTCTCTTTGAAATCTCCCATGTTCATTTCCAGACCGGCCAGGAACATGATATAATACAGTCCCACTTTTCCGAATAATTCGAAACTGCTGTCGCGTGCCAGAATATTGAAGCCGTGCTCACCCACAGCCAGTCCTGCTAGGATCATACCGATGATATGCGGGATACGCAACTTGTTCAATAGGATAGGGGCAAACAGTATAATGAGGAGTACAAGGAGAAATATCCATGTAGGGTCGGTAATAGATAGGAATGTTAAATCAAGGCCAATCCAAAAAAATATCCATAAAAAGCATTCGTTGATAAAATTCCTTTGTACCATATAATCTGTATCTTTGCTTCCGAAAACCAACTAACAATTTAAACTTTTATCGTTTTCAGTCCCGATTCTACACGTGCTGAACTCTTCTTCTCGGATAAGCAACCCAATGAAATATTGGAAAGACGTAGTTTGCCGTCGGGTGGCTATGCGTGGAATGTAGAAGACGATGATACAAAGAATGTGCGACTGGTGGACGGCTTATGGACAATCAGTCAAAGAGGTGATTTGATTTATGCTCAGAAAGCTGAGAACAAATAATCAGCGGAGGAAGAGTATCGGTATGACTACTAATTCTTTTTTACAGCATCATCTCCTTTTCCGTTTTCGTCAGATGGACCTAGCTAATGTAAAATTACCACTCTCTTATGTCAAAAAGCTTCACCATAGAATATAACTTAACGTAAGTTCGAAATAAAATCAAAAATAGCCAATCGATAAACTTCACATCAATGGCGGACAACTTGCTATTTTTGATTTTATATCGAACTTACGTTATTTAGTGAGCATTATATAGCACAAGAGGATAGTCGAAAAGGTCTGTTAATCCTGCTTGACTATATAAAATATAGTTAACACAAAAAAAAACAAACCGACTATAACCTTCCAAAAATATACTCCAGTAGTACTTACAACAGAGAAGTTAAAGACGACTTCTTAATGTTAGCAAAAAAATTTCTGGAAATACTTCTTCCATTCTGCCTTTTTCAATCCCATAAAATTCAGTTCCAGAATTTGTATAGTGAAACAACCAGGCACACTGCTTTCCATGAAAGGTATTCCGTCTCGTATCTGAATTGGTTTACGAATCATGCCAGCTTTAGTCAGCGTTCCATTATCTAGATTATTTTCCAAGTCCGTGTCATTATTATCGGTGATATATAAGTAGGTTATTTCTCCTTGAGAATCAAATTCTGCTCCCCAAATGTTAATAGCGTGTGTCTGCCTTCCAAAGGAATGGGCGCATCCTATGGCTTTTTGTCCGGATAGAGCTTCTTTTATGATTTCCGTAAAACGATAGCGAAAAGATTGACACGTTTCGCACACCGAGCAATCTTCACCAAGCACTTCCTTAAAGAAACCAGCTTCCTGTTTAGCTCCGTTAAGAAACTTTCCGGTGAAGAACCAGTTTAATGCAGCAGCCACATTATTACCAGTATTCGAGAAATTTTTTTGTAAAAATCAAACACCTCACAATCCAACGAACCATTATAGCGGGATGGCCCGTCATATCCAAACCTATTTACATATTCCTTGTTTTGTTCCAACCACCAATAAATGATATTGGATACAGAAGCAGCCCAACAAAGGTTATTATCACTATTGGGTTGCTCTCCCCATACATCTTTTTTTATTACAATCAAACCAACCGTATGCTTTATTCCATTTCAGCCCCCGCACCTTGCTTGGTGTTAAGTACGCATACTCCCACATTTGTGGATCCGGCATACCTGTGAGACCATGTGTCCATACCACTTTTCCGGCCCATTCTTGCGGAATCTCCGGTTCAGGATCGGGATCAGGCTTCTCCGGTTCGGGATCAGGATCAGGTTTCTGGTTCAGGATCAGGTTTCTCTGGTTCAGGATCAGGATCAGGTTTCTCCGGATCAGGTTTTCATTCTCCGGTTTATTTCTTCCAGCGGAGGAATAATCACTTCATCAAGAGGTTCATCCTTATCGCATCCATCAAGAAAAACTGATAAAGAGACGATTGAAAGAACAAGAATAAAAATTTTGAATCGTTCCATATCTATTATATAAGGTTTTAATAATAAATTTTGCAAAAATACAAATAAACCACTCATGTTCCAAATCTATAGAAATGAGTGGTTTATAAAATACAATTTCTAACTAAATAGTATAATTAATTATTTCTGATAAACAGTAACTTCAGTAATATTGATGTAGTCTGCTTCTTTAATAGGGATATCCATCTCAATCTTAATATATTGTGCTTTTACAGGAACTAAGAAGATAAAGTCAGATGCACCATTCTTTTCAACAGCATTCTCGATCGTTCCTACTTTAGTCCAAGTGGAATTATTACTAGAAAGAGAAATCGTCACTTCTTTATAGAAGTTGCTTGGATTGCTACCAAGATATTTAACTCTGATACCAGAGAAAGTTTGAGCATTCTGCATATCTACAGTAAAAAGGAAATTGCTTCTTGGTACAAACCTCTTAGCAGCAACAAATATTTCTATAGCTTTGTTACTATCGTTACCGTCTACCAAGCTATTTTCGCCATATTTTATTAAGTTATCAGGAAAACGGCTACTGAGAATAGCTATTTGCACAATTTCAGTTTGAGGAACTTCATTATCTTCTTCCAATGCAATTTCTGTATGTCCCAGTTCAATCAATGTTTGGGGATACATCTTAAAATCAGTAAAATGTTCTTTGTTGTAGGTGACCAAATATTCCGGATCGATGGAAACTTGAGCATTCATTTCTCTATTGGCAGGTTTACTTAATTCTACACGTATGTAAGTAGCATAGTTCTTAAAAAAATCTTGATTATATAATTCAACAACAGTTATCTGACTACCGGATTGCGCGTCACAGATTGCAAAACTATTATCTTTATAGATGCCCTCATATTGAGATTCGTCAACAGGCTTCCCTAAATATAAATCATCCTGTTCACAAGCAGAGAACAAGCAGATTCCTCTAACATAAAGATGATTCCTAAACCTTTTTTCATATATGTTCGTTTCATATTTTTTCGTATTAAATTTAATATTATTTTTTTTTCAGGAAGTGCAACAGAAACCCATGTCGGATTTCCCTTTTCAGCTTCAAGTGTATTTCCGTTACCCGAATGATCTTTGATAGTCTTGCCATTTCCTTCGTTGAATTTCCAATAAGCCAGTAATCCGTCTGTAGATCCTTCTACATTGGTATCCAAGAAATAGATGAAGAACAGCACCGAAAATGAGTTGTTTTGCATAGCCATACTCTTTGTTTTTGACGTTGTAAAATTACTGTTTTTAACGTGAGTTGGATTTGTGCAAAATATAGATATTCAATGAGATATAACCCAGGAAGGTGGACGTTTTTCGGCCGGAAATCAAGTCCACCTTTTCGTCCACCTCGTAAATGCCGTAAAGTGCCTCAATTTGCCGTTTTGTAGAAAAGAAAAACCGTTGATAATGGAGTGATCCGCTTGGGGCTCAACCCAAGACCCCAACATTAAAAGTGTTGTGCTCTACCTGCTGAGCTAGCGAATCAATCCTTATTGCAAATCACTTATTTCCTGATTGCGGGTGCAAAGGTAGCTACTTTTATTTAATTTGCAAGTATTCTGCAGAAAAAAAGTTTTAATTATTTTATCTCTTTATGGTTTATTTCTTGATTATCAGTTATTTCTGCTGCTTCATATTTTATCTTTTCTTTATTGATAATAAAACGTTGGTAGTAGGAAAGCATTAAAGTCGTTAGCGGCAGAGCGATAATCATGCCGAGCATTCCCATCAATGAACCCCAGATAGAGAGAGACAAGAGAATGATGGCAGGGTTTAGGCCGGTGATCTTTCCCATGATTTTGGGGACGAGGAAAGTATCTTGTATGATTTGAACAACGGCGAAGACAGCCAATGCACATGCGATGATGATCCAGAAATTCTCTCCGGTATCCGCAGCTTTGAGAATAGCTAGTAGGACGGTAGGAAAGAAACCGATGATCTGCAAGTAGGGAACCATATTCAGAGCGCCGATGAAGAGTCCCAAAGCGATAGCCATCGGGAAGTCGATAATCAAGAAACCTATGCTAAAAAGAATACCTACGCAAAAAGCAACTAGTGCTTGACCACGGAAATACTTATTCATGCCGTCCTGTACGTCACGTACCAGATTGGATGCAAATGTACGGTACTTATTCGGCAACAGATGCAACCATCCTTCGGCTATGACTTCATAATCCAACAATATAAAGACTACATATAATAATATGATAAAGGAGGTAAAGATACTGAATAAGATATTGAGGGATTCTGCAAGCAATGTCCACAATCTGGGTACGGTATCCTTGATTGCCGCCAGGATATTCTCCTCACTTAATATACGGTTCAATGCTTGAAGATCAACATATTCGTGAATGAACTCGGAGAGATTCTTAGGTACATTGTTTCCGGCTCCATTGGTGAGATAAGTCACTAATAAATCGTTCATTCTGCTCATTTCGGAAATCATGGGCGGTACTAGCAAATAAAATACGGTGACTCCGATAGCGCTAATCAGAAACAAAGCACAGAAAATGGAAAGGATACGGCTTTTCAACCGTAGCTTATATTGGAAGAGTTTGACTAGCGGATAAATCATATAAGCAATCAACCAGGCAATGAAGAAAGGCAGTAACACTCCGCTGAGACGTTCTATAAGCATCAATATTCCTATTACTAATACACATCCGATAGAACCGCGTATGAAACTGTCGAATGTTATCTTCTTTCTTTCCATAATCTGTTTTTATTTATAGAGTTTATATTTGCTTTTCGTCTTCTTTGCGCGCACGGAGATAACATTCCCTACACAAAGGCTCGTATTCGGACGTTTCACCCAAAAGAACCTGTTTTTCATTTTTCACTGTACGATGAGAGAAAGAGGCCAACTGTCCGCATTTTACACAGATAGCATGAACCTTGGAGACCTCGTCGGCAATGGCACATAATTGAGGCATCGGTCCGAAGGGATTCCCTTTGAAGTCCATATCCAATCCGGCTACAATGACGCGTATACCGTTATTAGCAAGCTGGTTGCATACATCAATCAAACCACTGTCGAAGAACTGTGCTTCGTCAATACCTACTACATCTATTTCAGAAGTAAACAGTAAAATGCTGGCTGACGAATCGATGGGGGTGGACGCGATAGAATGGCTGTCGTGTGAGACCACGTCTTCTTCTGAATAACGGGTGTCGATGGCAGGTTTGAATATCTCTACACGTTGTCGTGCAAACTTGGCTCTCTTCATTCTACGAATCAGCTCCTCCGTCTTTCCGGAGAACATTGAACCGCAGATTACCTCTATCCGGCCTCTTCTTCTAGTCTCCTGTATGTGGTCTTCTGAAAATAATACCATGAGATTTTGTGTTTTCTTGATTAAATAAATATGTGGACAAAGGTAAGCAATTCGATGTGCAAGAACTGTTAAATTATCCATTATTTTAAGTTATTGCATAAATTATTCCTACATTCGCACCGTATAAACAATGGACTGACATGAAACAGAAGCTATTAACAGATATTGAGTTGGATGTTCATGGGTTGAAGTATCTGATGGATTTATATTCTAAAGAACCGGCTAAGGCTGTGTTGGAACTGTTGAAACAGAACATTCTTCATATGCAGGGATGTTTGGATGAGGTATTGCAGGAATTGGAACCTGTTCGGGAAAATGCTTCTGTTCCTTGCGGGAATGCTTCTGAACCTGTGGTGGAAGAGGTGATAGTAGAGACAAAAAGTGTCGGCCGATACTGAGACGGAGGAAGTTAAGCCTTCTTCTGTATTGGGCGAAAGTATAAAGACCTCTGTCGGCTTGCGTCATTCTATCAGTCTGAATGACTCTTTTCGTTTCTCACGTGAATTATTCGGAGGGATGTTGAGTTGATGAATCGTGTTGTGGAGCAACTGTCAGCTATGAGCTCTTATAAAACAGCCGTTGCATTCCTTTCTTCAAAAGTTAATTTCAACGAGGAAAACGAAACATTAAGTGACTTCCTTGAGTTATTAAAGAAGTATTTTAACCAATCAGCATAAGAGAAGAATGGGAAAGCTATATGTAGTGCCGACGCCGGTAGGGAATCTGGAAGACATGACCTTTCGGGCTGTCAAAGTCTTGAAAGAGGTCGATCTGATTTTGGCGGAAGACACACGCACTTCCGGAATCTTGCTGAAACATTTTGAAATAAAGAACGCAATGCAATCCCACCATAAATTTAATGAACATAAAACGGTGGAAAGTGTTGTTAATAGAATAAAGGCAGGTGAAACGGTGGCATTAATTTCGGACGCCGGAACACCCGGAATCTCAGATCCCGGATTTTTGGTTGTTCGTGAATGCGTGCGCAACGGCATTGAAGTGCAGTGCCTGCCGGGAGCGACCGCTTTTGTTCCGGCGCTTGTTGCATCGGGATTGCCGAATGAGAAGTTCTGTTTTGAGGGATTCCTTCCTCAGAAGAAAGGACGACAGACACGATTGAAGGCATTGGCGGAAGAACGCCGTACTATGGTGTTTATGAATCGCCCCACCGTCTGTTGAAGACGTTGACGCAGTTTGCCGAATATTTCGGTATGGAGCGTCAGGCAACCGTGTCGCGAGAAATATCCAAACTCCATGAAGAAACAGTTCGGGGTAGTTTGGCTGAATTGATAGAACACTTTACCGCTACCGAACCGCGTGGCGAGATTGTGATAGTATTAGCAGGAATAGACGATTAAAATAACTTCATTAAAAAAACGTAAAACGTAGACGTATGAAAAAGTTAACAGTTTTATTTGTGTGCGCAGCCATGTTGGCTTCGTGTGATAGCTTTAAAGGTGGAAATAAAGACTTGAAGGCTGAAAATGATTCTCTTTTGATGGAACTTACCCAACGCAATGCTGAATTGGACGATATGATGGGGACTTTCAATGAAGTACAGGAAGGGTTCCGTAAGATCAACGCTGCCGAAAGCCGTGTGGATTTACAACGCGGAACGATCACTGAGAATTCAGCCAGTGCGAAACAGCAGATTGCTTCCGACATCGAGTTTATATCTAAACAGATGGAAGAGAACAAAGCACAGATTGCCAAGTTGCAGGCTCAACTGAAGAATAGTCAGTATAATTCCGCTCAGTTGAAGAAAGCGGTTGAGGCTTTGACAACTGAGTTAAATGCAAAACAACAGCGTATTGAAGAACTCCAGACTGAATTGGCTTCTAAGAATATACGTATTCAGGAGTTGGATGCTGCCGTTAGCGATCTTTCTGCAGAAAAAGAAACATTGACTGCCGAAAACGAGGCAAAAGCTAAAACCGTTGCCGAACAGGAAAAGAGCCTGAACGCCGCATGGTTTGTATTCGGTACAAAATCAGAGTTGAAAGCTCAGAAGATTCTTCAAAGCGGAGATGTGCTGAAAAGTGCTGATTTCAACAAGGATTATTTCACTCAAATCGATATCCGTACAACTAAAGAAATTAAGTTGTACTCTAAGCGTGCCGAACTGTTGACTACTCATCCGGCAGGTTCATACGAATTGGTGAAAGACGATAAAGGTCAGTTGACATTGAAAATTACTAATCCTACTGAATTCTGGAGTGTATCCAAATACTTGGTCATCCAGGTAAAATAGAGTAGATATCACTTTTGAATGGCCGGTGTGCTGATTCCTGAATTTAAGAAATCGGCACATTGGCTTTTTTTTTCTTATTATATACTCACTAACTACTGATGAAATATAAAAATCTTTTTTTTGATCTTGACGATACTATTTGGGCCTTTTCTCAAAATGCCCGTGACACTTTTGAAGAAGTGTACCAGAAATATTCATACGAACGCTATTTTGATTCGTTCGATCATTTTTATGCAATTTATCAAAAGAGAAATACTGAACTCTGGGTTGAATATGGTGAAGGAAAGATCACGAAAGATGAATTGAACCGCCAACGTTTTTTTTATCCTTTGATGTCGGTAGGGGTGGAGGATGAAGCATTGGCGGAACAATTTTCGAAAGATTTCTTTTCTATTATTCCTACTAAAAGAGGCTTAATGCCATACGCAAAAGAGGTGTTGGAATATCTTGCTCCGAAGTATAATCTTTATATACTTTCCAACGGTTTTCGTGAATTGCAATCACGCAAGATGCGTTCGGCAGGTGTGGATGGTTATTTTAAGAAGGTGATTCTTTCGGAAGATCTCGGGGTGTTGAAGCCTTACCCTGAAATATTTAATTTTGCTCTGTCGGCCACTCAGTCTGAGTTGCGGGAATCATTAATGATTGGTGACAGCTGGGAAGCTGATATTACCGGAGCTTATGGAGTTGGAATGCATCAGGTTTTCTACAATGTGACGGAGCGGACTACTTTCCCTTTTCTTCCTACTTACCACATCCACTCTTTGAAGGAATTAATGACTTTGCTATAGGCTTGTTAGTGTGAACTATACTTCATGATTTGTGCCAGAACTCGTTTTTCACCACAGATTATACGGATTAACACAGATTAAAATCCGTGCATTGATAATCTGCATTTATCATCTGTGTTAATCCGTGTAATCTGTGGTGATGTGGTGAATTATGCTATGTTTGTGTGTGGGTAGTATCACTCATTCTTTTGTGAAGCGGCTTTTTCGAGGTCACGTACGATTGTGATGTCCATTATATTGGCATATACCTGAGTGGTTTTTACACTTTTGTGTCCCAACAATTTTTGTACGGTAGTTATATTTGCACCGTTATATATTAATAAGGTAGCATTCGTGTGGCGGGCTGTGTGGAAAGAAATGTGTTTGCTGATTCCTGCCAATTTGGCTAGTACATTCAGTTCCTTGTTAAGATTGGAATTATCTTTTAACTTGAAAAAACTATTGAGGTCATTCTTGTAGCGGTGGAGTATATGAATACCTTTGCCCTCGAATAACAGGTATAATGGAAGGCGTACCTCAGTGCCTGTTTTGACAGATTTATAGATAAGCCAAAATTCCTTATGAAACTCAATGATATTCTCGGAGGTCAGGTGAGTGAAATCAGAATATCGTAACCCTGCGTAACAACAAAATAAAAAGGCATCTTTGGGCTTTTGTAATTTTGCAAACTTCTCTGTGAGTTGAACTTCTTCCAGTTTATGCAATTCTTCGGGAGACAAATGGGTATGTCTGCCTTCTACACTTTTGATTCTATATTTTCTGAAGGCATATTTCTGTATATCCATATATTCTTTATTAATAGCAATATTGACATAACGTTTTAGATGTTTCATGTGCTTGGCAATTGTATTAAGATGATATCCACGAGATTGCAGGTAAGAATCGAATGAAGAAACAAATTCAAATGTGAGGTCTGTAAAGAAGATCTCTTTCTTGAACGCTTGAAGTAACTCGAGGGTGGAAAGATGATTGTGCTTGGTACTTTCTTTCAAAGAAGAGGTTGCTAGTTCTTCTTTATAGAAATCTAAAAAAAAGACTTTTCGTTGCTTACAGGTTTCTTAAGTAAGTTCTTTAATAAACTCAACGAAATCTCTTTTCCCTGTTGCCACAATCCGAGTTCTGTTTGCTCTATTGTAGATATATATTCGTATAACATACAGTTTAGGATGTCTGCATTAGGATGGTTCTTTACCATTTTCCGTTTGTCGTCCCATTGGTTTGGTTTAATATAGATTTTAGTGGAGAGATACATTTTTTTCTTATTAAGGTAAGCTTCCACTTGTATTAATGCCATTCCTCTCTTATTCAAATTCTTTTTTCTGTTAAACACAAGGTTGTAACTAATCTTTTCCATACTTCTGTTTTTTATTGATGTTAGAACAATTTAGATGTAGTTCTGTGCTACATCGGTGATGAATATGCATTAATATCTCTAAAAAGATTATCTTTTTTTGCTATATTTGCACCCATATTATTATTAAAAATAAAGAATGAAAGAATTTGTAATATCCGAAGCCAAAGTAGAGACAGCAATACTGGTCGGACTCATCACTCAGACGCAGGATGAGCGCAAAACAAACGAGTATCTGGATGAATTGGCATTCCTTGCCGAGACGGCTGGGGCGGAAGTAGTGAAACGATTTACGCAGAAGTTGCCGACGGCTAACTCAGTGACTTATGTAGGGAAAGGAAAACTGGAAGAGATAAGAACATATATCCGTAACGAAGAGGAGGAAGAACGTGAAGTGGGAATGGTCATTTTTGATGACGAACTTTCTGCCAAGCAGATTCGTAACATTGAAGCGGAACTGAAAGTGAAGATACTGGACCGTACTTCACTGATTCTTGATATATTTGCCATGCGTGCGCAGACAGCCAACGCGAAGACTCAGGTGGAGCTGGCCCAGTATAAATACATGTTGCCGCGTTTGCAGCGGCTTTGGACTCACCTTGAACGCCAGGGAGGTGGTTCCGGTGCCGGTGGTGGTAAAGGTTCCGTGGGACTTCGTGGTCCGGGTGAAACACAGCTTGAGATGGACCGTCGTATTATCCTGAACCGTATGTCATTACTGAAAGAACGTCTGGCAGAGATTGATAAGCAGAAGGCTACCCAGCGTAAAAATCGCGGACGCATGATTCGTGTTGCTTTAGTAGGTTATACCAATGTTGGTAAATCGACCATTATGAACCTCCTGTCCAAGAGCGAGGTATTTGCGGAGAATAAGCTTGTTTGCAACGCTGGATACCACTGTCCGTAAGGTAATTATCGAGAATTTACCGTTCCTTTTGTCAGATACGGTCGGATTTATCCGTAAGTTGCCCACCGATTTGGTAGACTCTTTTAAATCTACGTTGGACGAGGTGCGCGAAGCCGACCTGTTGTTGCACATCGTAGATATTTCCCACCCCGATTTTGAAGAGCAGATAGAGGTGGTGAACAAGACCCTGGCAGAGATTGGAGGCAGTGGCAAACCTATGATACTTGTATTTAATAAAATAGATGCTTACACTTACATAGAGAAAGCATCGGACGACCTTACCCCCCGAAACAAAAGAAAACTTGACACTCGAAGAGCTGATGAAAACGTGGATGGCCAAGATGGAGGACAATTGCCTGTTCATCTCCGCCCGTGAGAAAATCAATATAGACGAACTGAAGAGTGTGGTTTATCAGCGAGTGAAAGAATTGCACGTTCAGAAATACCCTTATAACGATTTTCTTTATCAGACCTACGAAGAGAGAAGAATAAATAACACTTTATTTATATGAAAGACTATCGTAGATTGACTGAAGATGAGGTACTTCAGTTGAAGAGCCAATCGTGTTTGGCTGATGATTGGGGAAATGTTTTGGTTGCCGAAGGCTTTAATTGTGAGTTCGTTCACCATACCCGCTTTTCGGGAGAAGTGAAGTTGGGCGTATTCGAGTCTGAGTTTACATTGCCGGGAGGTATCAAAAACATTCGGGATTACGTCATGTGACGCTTTGCACAATGTGTCGGTGGGTGATAACTGCTGTATTGAGAATATACAGAATTATATTGCTAATTACGAGATTGGCAGTGACACCTTCATTGAGAATGTAGATATTATTCTGGTGGACAAGTTGACGACTTTCGGCAACGGGGTAGAAGTAGCGGTTCTTAATGAAACAGGGGGACGTGAGGTGCTGATTAATGATAAATTGTCTGCGCACCAGGCATATATTCTTGCACTGTACCGCCATCGTCCCGAGCTGATAAACCGTATGAAAGTCTATTGCGGATTATTATTCCAATAAACATGCTTCTGCTGTCGGCAGTATTGGCAATCATGTGATGATTCTCAATACGGGGTCTATTAAGAATGTCCGGATTGGCGACTATTGTCATATTTGCGGAACGTGCCGTTTGTCTAATGGTAGTATAAACAGCAATGTGACAGCTCCCGTACATATCGGACACGGAGTGATTTGTGATGATTTCATCATTTCCTCCGGTTCTAAAGTGGATGACGGCACTATGTTGAGCCGTTGCTTTGTAGGGCAATCCTGTAAACTGGGACACAATTATTCCGCTTCCGATTCTTTATTCTTCAGTAATTGTCAGGGAGAGAACGGTGAGGCATGTGCTATTTTTGCAGGTCCTTTCACGGTGACACACCATAAATCTACCTTACTGATTGCCGGTATGTTCTCGTTTATGAATGCGGGTTCGGGGTCCAATCAGAGTAATCACATGTATAAACTGGGACCGATTCATCAGGGAACGATGGAGAGAGGAGCGAAGACCACTTCCGATTCATATATCCTGTGGCCCGCAAGGGTAGGGGCGTTCTCTTTGGTTATGGGACGTCACGTTAACCATTCCGATACTTCCAATCTGCCGTTCTCTTACCTGATAGAACAGAGCAATACGACATATCTTGTGCCGGGCGTCAATCTGCGAAGTGTGGGTACTATCCGTGATGCGCAAAAATGGCCAAGGCGTGATAAACGAAAAGACCCGAACCGGCTGGATTATATCAATTATAACCTGCTGAGTCCTTATACCATTCAGAAGATGTTTAAAGGACGTTCCATTTTGAAAGAATTGAAACGTGTATCCGGTGAAACTTCAGAGATCTACTCCTACCAGAGTGCCAAAATCAAGAACTCTTCTCTGAATAACGGTATACGCTATTACGAAATCGCCATTCACAAGTTCTTGGGAAACTCCATCATAAAACGATTGGAGGGTATTAATTTCCAGACCAATGAGGAAATCCGTCAACGTTTGAAGCCCGATACGGAAATCGGAGTGGGCGAATGGGTGGATGTTTCCGGACTCATTGCTCCGAAGAGTGAGATCGACCGATTGTTGGATGGTATTGAGAATGGAACAGTCAATCGTTTGAAATCCATCAATGCAAGCTTTGCAGAAATGCACGAGAATTATTATACCTATGAATGGACATGGGCTTACAATAAGATTCAGGAATTTTATGGTATAAATCCGGAAATCATCACTGCTCAGGATGTGATTCGTATTGTAGTGAAATCCTGGCAGGAATCCGTAGTGGGACTGGATAAAATGGTGTATGAAGATGCAAAGAAGGAATTCTCGCTCTCTTCTATGACCGGATTTGGTGCGGATGGCTCGCACGACGAGATGCGACAAGATTTCGAACAGGTGCGCGGGGATTTTGAAAGCAATACATTTGTGACGGCTGTGTTGAAACATATTGAGGAGAAGACAGCCTTGGGGAATGAGCTTATCAAGCGAATTGAGACTATCGTAGAATAATCGAAATATTCTCCGTTATTCATTCTTAATTCTTTATTCATCATTCGCCATTCTTCATTCTTAATTGCTACCTTTGCAACACTAACTAACATTACGTAATAAAATAAGAAACTTATGGCAACACCTCCGTTTAAGTATCAGCCCATGTTTGAAAAGGGGAAAGATACCACTGAGTATTATCTGCTTACCAAAGATTATGTGTCGGTAGGCGAGTTTGAAGGACATCCCATCCTGAAAATTGAAAAAGAAGGTTTGACTGCGATGGCTAATGCGGCTTTTCGTGATGTATCATTCATGCTTCGCCGTTCGCACAACGAACAGGTTGCTAAGATTCTGAGTGATCCGGAAGCAAGTGAGAACGATAAGTACGTGGCATTGACTTTCCTGCGCAATGCGGAAGTTGCTTCAAAGGGAGTTCTTCCATTCTGTCAGGATACCGGTACTGCCATCATTCATGGTGAAAAAGGACAACAGGTGTGGACGGGCTATTCTGACGAAGAAGCTCTGTCATTGGGTGTCTACAAGACATATACCGAAGAGAACCTGCGTTATTCTCAGAATGCGCCTCTGAATATGTATGATGAGGTGAATACGAAATGTAACCTGCCTGCACAGATTGATATCGAAGCTACCGAAGGTATGGAATATGAATTCCTTTGTGTGACCAAAGGTGGTGGCTCAGCCAATAAGACTTATCTCTATCAGGAGACTAAAGCGATTCTGAATCCCGGCACTCTGGTTCCGTTCTTGGTTGAGAAGATGAAAACATTGGGGACAGCGGCATGTCCGCCTTATCATATTGCATTCGTAATTGGCGGTACTTCTGCAGAGAAGAACCTGCTGACTGTGAAACTGGCTTCCACTCATTTCTATGACAACCTGCCGACAACAGGAAACGAATATGGCCGTGCGTTCCGTGATATAGAGCTGGAGAAAGAAGTGCTGAAAGAAGCTCATAGAATTGGTCTTGGTGCACAGTTCGGAGGTAAGTATCTGGCTCACGATATGCGTATTATCCGTCTGCCGCGTCACGGTGCTTCTTGTCCGGTAGGCTTGGGCGTATCCTGCTCAGCCGACCGTAATATCAAGTGTAAGATCAATAAAGACGGTATTTGGATTGAAAAACTCGATTCAAATCCGTGTGAACTTATCCCGGCGGAATTACGTAAGGCGGGAGAAGGCGATGTAGTTAAGATTGACCTGAACCGTCCGATGTCCGAAATCTTGAAGGAACTGACTAAGTATCCGGTGGCTACCCGTCTGTCATTGAATGGTACTATTATTGTGGGCCGTGATATTGCTCACGCCAAGCTGAAAGAGCGTTTGGATCGTGGTGAGGATTTGCCCCAGTACATCAAGGACCATCCGATCTATTATGCCGGTCCGGCTAAAACTCCGGCCGGTATGGCTTGCGGTTCTATGGGCCCGACTACTGCAGGACGTATGGATTCTTATGTTGACTTGTTCCAGAGCCACGGTGGCAGCATGGTTATGTTGGCGAAAGGTAACCGTAGCCAGCAAGTGACGGATGCTTGTAAGGAAGTATGGTGGTTTCTATCTGGGCTCTATCGGAGGTCCGGCTGCTATCCTTGCTCAAACAATATCAAGAGCATCGAATGTGTGGAATATCCGGAACTCGGTATGGAAGCTATCTGGAAGATTGAAGTGGAAGATTTCCCGGCATTTATCCTGGTGGATGACAAGGGTAATGACTTCTTCAAACAGTTGAAACCGTGGAATTGCAGTAAATAATTTGTTTGCAGTTCTGATTCAATAAATGATTTATTTAAGGGATACCTGTCAAATTCGTATAGGCATCCCTTTTTACTAACTCTCTTTTTCTAATCACTAACTATTATGAAAACCACCGACAATCGAATTAAACAATCCGAAGAACCAACATATCGTCTGGTTGGATGTAGTACGCCTTATTGCCATGTTTACAGTTGTTTGCTGCCATTGTACCGACCCATTCAACTTCTATCCGGGCACAGCTCCCAATATTGGAGAAATAAAGTTGTGGGGAGCCATTTACGGTGCTGTACTTCGTCCGTGTGTGCCTCTGTTTGTAATGATTACAGGCGCATTGCTCTTGCCTGTCCGGGGTGACGCTTCTACTTTTTATAAAAAACGTATTCCCCGTGTTTTTTATCCGTTCTTAATTTGGTCTATTATCTATAATCTTTTTCCCTTGGATTACCGGCTTAGCTTGGAGTTAGACCCCAAAGATTATCCTTGATTTCTTTCCTTATTCCGGTGAAGAAGTGATGCAGCAATCCCTTTCAGTAGCTATACAATACATTCTGACAATTCCTTTTAACTTCTCCCTTTTGGCAGTGCACATGTGGTATATCTATCTGCTTATCGGACTCTATCTTTACCTACCTGTTTTTTCGGCATGGGTGGAAAAAGCTTCGCAACGGGCTAAGTTAATGTTCCTGCTGGCTTGGGGAGTGACATTGTTGCTACCTTATTATTATCAGTTTGTTGACGGTTACTTATGGGGAACTTGCTCTTGGAATTCTTTTGGAATGTTATATGCATTTGCCGGATTCAACGGATACTTATTGTTAGGCCACTATCTGAAGAATCTTGATTGGAGCATGAAAAAGACATTGGCAACCGGTATCCCGATGTTTGTGGTGGGATATGTCGTGACGTTCTTCGGTTTCCGTTACATGACAGCTTTACCGGATTATACGGACGAAATGTTGGAACTCTTCTTTTACCTATTGCTCCCTTAATGTGGTAATGATGACAATTCCTGTATTTATGCTGGCTAAGAAAAGTCAATATCCGTTCGGAAAGAGTACGGAAGGCATTGGCTAACCTGACCGTATGTGGTTTCGGAGTCTATATGATACATTACTTCTTTACCGGTCCGTCAGTGGTATTGGTAGAGAACACTCAATATACCTATTCCTTTACAGATACCGATAGCTGCGATAGTCGCTTTTCTGGTGTCCTGGTTGATTGTAAACTTGGTGAATCGTATCGGTAAACCTGCTAAATACATCATGGGATAATCTGTAAAACGATATACTATAAAATAAACGGTGAACAAACTGCGCAGTATGCTGCCAGTTGTGTTCACCGTTTATCGTTTATTATTCACGTAGTTTTTCTATTCTTCCAGGTATTTTGTAATCTTTCCGCTGATTTGCAGCAAAGAGATCTCGCAAATTTTGGTGTTATATTCAGCGGAAAGGATACGTTCTTCCGCATCCAGCAAACTCTTTTGTGCTTCACGTACCTCAAAACCGGAAAGGTCTCCCTGTATATAACGATCCATTGCAATATCGTGATTGTCTTTAGCTGTTACGAGGTTCTGTCGTTCCAGATTCAATAATTGAAGATTGTTGCGATAAGCTTGCCATAAATTACTAAGGTCGGAGCGAAGGGCAAGCTCCAATTTCTGACGTTCCAGGGGGCCGATTCTTAAGCCAGGGTTGCATTTCTCTTTTCGCGGCGGCGATTACCGTCGAAGATATTAAAACCGACAGTTATTCCGGCATTGAAGCCCAAGTTCACCCTTCGGCTGTTTGCATTAATATCGTACTTGTTAAAGGTATATCCATATCCCGTATTCAGTTTAAGGTACGGATAGTTACGTGAGTTCATTTTCTTATAATCCAATTGCGCTAAAGTCGTGTTTTGATCGGCCTTGAGCAAAGAAGCGTTCGTTGCTAGTGTGAATTCCACAACTCATCAAATTGCAAGTCGCTGTGTACGTCGATCGTGGAGTCTTTGATAATAATGTTTGATTAACATTGTTGTTAGCCATCAGTTCATTCAACTGGATGCGCGAAGAATGTAGCAATTCCTGTTGTTTGATATATTGGGCACTGTCTGCATTGAAATCTACCTTCGCCTGCTGATAATCCAGCCCTGAGAACTTACCGACAAGATGACTCGCTTCTGCTATACGCAGGCGTTCTTTTGAGAGTGACATTGCATAATGAAAGTTTTTCAGACGGATCTTCTGCTGGATAAAATTGTAGTACTCGGCAGTCAAGGCAGCTATAAAGTCTTCGATGGCAATACGCGTATTGGTTTCTCCTTGACGTTCCAACTCCTTCAAGTTGTTTGTAGGTGGTGCTGATATTGAATCCGTCGAAAATGGTCCAATTCAGGTTGAGCCCTACGTTGACAGTCTGGTCGTAGACACCATTGTTTTTGGTAATCTCTCCGGTGGCACGGGCTTTACTTTCAATATTATCCAGGTTTCCGGTATATCCGGCAGAGAAGTCCAATGTAGGGAAGTAACCTGCATTCCCTAACGTTGCATTGTTCTTGCTGATCTGCTCTTCGTTATGGATGATACGTAACGAGTAATTGTTTTGCAGTCCTTCTTCCAGACACTCCTTGAGAGTGAGAACTTGTTGCGCCTTCGCAGTAGAGACTGACAAGAAGGCACATGCGGTAGTGATATAAATGATGCGTTTCATGCAAATACCTTTCTGTTTCATTCGGTGTTGTTATTTTGATTCGATTAGTCGAGATATAACTGTAAATGGCCGGTACGATGTACATGGTAAGTAGTGTGGAAACGACCATACCACCTACTACTGCCGTACCCATAGCAATACGTTGGTTACAGCCTTCTCCGGTGGCAAAGGCAAGCGGGATAAGTCCCAGAAACCGTAGAGGCACTTGTCATCAGGATCGGACGGAGGCGTTGAAGGGCAGCATCTTTGATGGCGCTCATTTTATCCTCTCCGGCTTCCTGTTTCTGATTGGCAAATTCTACGATAAGAATACCGTTTTTAGCCACCAGACCGATCAGCATAATAATACCAATCTGACTGAAAATATTCATCGTAATATCTCCGAAATACATGAAGACCAAAGCTCCGGCAATAGCCAGAGGCACTGTCAGCATGATAATCAACGGGTCTTTGAAACTTTCAAACTGGGCTGCCAGAATCAGGTAAATCAAAAGGATAGCCAGGATAAAGGCGAACATCAGACTGGAAGAACTTTCACGATATTCCTTGGAGTCACCCGCCAGGGCAGTGCGGAAAGTATCATCCAATGTTTCTTTTGCTATCTTGTCCATTTCATCCAGTCCTTGCCCGATCGTCTTTCCATCGGCTAAGCCTGCAGAAATGGTAGCCGATACAAATCGATTGTACCGATACAATTTAGGAGGAGCGATACCGCTTTCCAATTCAATCAAGTTATCCAACTGAATCATATCCCCACTGTTGCTGCGGATGTAGATTGCTTTCAGGTCAGCCGGCTTGTTCCGTTGCTGGCGATTGATCACGCCGAAATTTCATATTGTTTTCCATTCATATAGAAATACCCCATACGTTGTCCACTTAATCCATACTGCAGCGTCTGAGCAATGTTCTTAGTACTAACTCCCATAATGCTGGACTTGTCGCGGTTGATCTGAATACGAGCTTCCGGCTTACTGAACTTCAAATCAACGTCCGCCATCTGGAAAACAGGATTCTCATATACTTTAGCCATAAACTTGGGCAACACTTCTTCCAGCTTCTCCAAATTAGTAGCCTGAAGTACGTACTGGACAGGCATACTTCCGCGACGTCCGCCGAAAGAAGACTGTTGCTGCACGAATGAACGCGCCATCGTTTTTTTCCGCATTTCTTTCGAAATCTTCTCGGCTACTTCCATCTGGGTGTAGTTACGATCCTGCATGTCTTTCAATGTGATACGCACGTTACCGCTACCACTAGATACACGGGCAGTAACGGCTTCCGCGTCAGGAAGAATGGAGTCTACCAGCTGATTGATATCTTCCGTATAATCCCGGATATATTCGTAAGTGACACCCTCTGCTCCACGAGTGTTGATGCTGATTTGCGAACGGTCTTCAAGTGGAGCCATTTCCGCAGGAACTGCATTCCATAGAATACCAATCAGGCAAATAGTAATAAAAGTGAAAGGAAGGGCAATCCAGCGTTTGTTCAAGAAAGCAGCAAGCGAACGGCTGTATAGCCGGTTCATACCTTCAAAGAAAGGTTCGGTCTTCGCATAGAACCAGCTCTGTTTTTCCCGTTTTATGAGTAATTTCGTTGCCAGCATCGGCGTGAAAGTCAATGCGGCAACGAGGATATAATCACCGAACCGGAAATAACAATACTGAATTCCCGGAACAATCGCCCTGTCATTCCATGCATAAAGACGATGGGGAAGAATACTGCAACCAGTGTAATGGTTGTCGAAATAACGGCAAAGAAAATCTCTTTGGCTCCTTCTATTCCCGCTTCTTTCGGAGTCATTCCTTTTTCTATACGGATATAGATGTTTTCCGTCATTACGATGGCGTCATCTACCACCAGTCCCACCGCTAGTACGATGGCAAGCATGGAAAGCACGTTGATAGAGAATCCTGCCAGGTACATGACGAAGAATGCTCCGATCAGCGATACAGGAATTACGATACACGGAACCAACGTGACGCGCCAGTCGCGTAAGAAGAGGAAGATAATGATGATTACAAGTACAAAAGCCTCATACACCGTTGACTTAACCTCATTGATAGACGCACGGATAAACTTGGTATTATCAAAACCGTAGTTATAGTGTACATCTTCCGGCAAGTCCTTTTTTCATTTGCTCCATACGCTGGTATACAGCGTCGGCGATTTCAATATGGTTTGCACCCGGCTGTGGAATTACTACCACGCCGACCATGGGTACGCCGTTCATCTTCATGTAGCTCTTGATGTCGGCTGGCCCCAGCTCGGCACGTCCGATGTCACTGAATCGTACAATACGGTTATTCTCTTCTTTGACAATCAAGTCATTGAATTCATCTGCGGTATGCATCAATCCTAGCGTACGGATCGTCAACTCGGTAGTATTTCCTTCGATACTACCTGAAGGAAGTTCTACATTTTCGTTGTCTACAGCGTTTTTAACATCGATAGGAGTGATACCGTAGCCTGCCATTTTAACCGGGTCGAGCCAAAGGCGCATGGAGTAACGTTTCTCTCCCCAGATAGACACACTACTTACATCGGAAATAGTCTGCAACTGTTCTTTGACAGTCAAATCCGCTATTTCACTTAACTCCAACAGCGAACGTTTGTCACTTTGAAGGGCAACCATCAAGATAGGCATGGCATCGGCATCCGCTTTTGAAACTGTCGGTGGGTCACAGTCGCGAGGCAGATAACGTTGGGCACGTGAAACCTTGTCACGTACGTCGTTGGCTGCTGTTTCCAGATCGACAGACAATTCAAATTCTACTGTGATACGACTCTGTCCCTGTTGGCTCACACTGGACAAAGAACGGATACCGGGGATACCGTTGATATTCTGTTCCAATGGTTCGGTTATCTGGTTCTCGATAACGTCGGCATTAGCTCCCGGATATGAGCAACTGACAGAAATGATCGGATTATCCACTGACGGATATTCACGGACACCCAGATAGTTGTATCCGATGAATCCGAACAGGAGGATAATGATCGTCAATACAGTGGCTAATACCGGGCGGCGTATACTTAATTCGGATATATTCATAAGGCGCTGGTATTAATCAATGTTATCAAGTTTCACAGCCAGTCCGGTGCGGAGCTGCAGTGTTCCTGAAGTAATGATTGTATCTCCCATGTGTAGTCCTCTTATCACTTGCACTTCGGATGCGGTACGGATACCGGTTATGATATCCACCGGTTCGGCTTTCCCGATTTATACAGGTAGACTTTATCTTTCCCCATTTCCGGCGGCCTTTCCTGATTTGTATACAGATAGACTTTACAATAGCTTCCGTAGGGATAGCGATTGCATCGGGAATCTCTTCCTTTTTCAATAAAACACTGGTATAGCGTCCCGGCAGCAGGATGTGGTTTACATTCGGATATAGTGCGCGGGCTGTGAATTGATGCAGATTCGGATCGATGGCAGATTCTACAGCGTATACTTGTGCGCCGAAGGCATCTAATGTTCCTTCAACGCTGAAATTGAGATTGGTACCCTTTTTAATCTGTTTGGCATAACGTTCCGGAACGGAGAACTCGACTTTCAGCGGAGCGATTTTAGTTAGTTTCGCAACCACAGTGGTCGGAGACGCATACGTGCCGACACTGACCTGTCGGAGTCCGATCATCCCGTCAAACGGGGCACGTAGCTCTGTCAATTCGATATTCGCTTTCACTATTTCTAATATCGGCATTCAACGTTGCTAAATCCGTCTTCACCTGTTCGTACGCTTCCTTGCTGACTGCATCTCGCTTCAGCAGGGCGTCTGACGGAAAACACGGTCTTCTGCCAGTTTCAGTTGTGAGACGAGGCGTTGTAGTTGTGCCTGTAACTGTCGGTCGTTTACCTTGGCTAGTAACTGGCCTTTCTTGACAGACGTACCTTCTTCAAAGTTGATTTCGACTATTTTTCCGGAAGTTTCGAAAGACAAATCTACTTCTTCATCTGGTAGAAGTACACCGGTAGTCGTAAATTCGTCTGTCAGAGATTGCGGTTTTATGATCTTTGGCGTTTCCGTTTAAGATTTGTTTTCCTTTTTTTTGATTACTACCCATCACTTTGTCGGCGGCTGCCAGTTCGTCGTTTTTCTTTGGTAATTGTGAGTAGATTCCTCCTCCGATAATCCCGGTACCAACGAGAATAATGATGCCCCATTTAGTTTTCTTATTCATGGTTTAGTATTGTATATAGCATATTACATTGTATCTTCAGTAGGTTAGATTGTTTTTGATAGAAAAGGTTTAATTGAATAATGACAAAATAGAAGTAATCTTCTTTATTAATTAGAGGATGTCCGACTTTCTGGGGATAGTTTATTCTCAGACATCCTCTGACTGATAATTTTTTGCAATACCTTATTAGGTCTAAATATGTTTAATTTCGTAATTCAAACCATGGGCAGTAACCTCCTTCTTTGTTACATTTATCTCCATTTTGGTCACACCCTGTTTTGATACATATTCCTGTGCCCATTTGATTAGAAAGTCCACTATCAAAGTAACGGCATTCATATCCGTGTCTAAAAGTATTATCTTGAGACTGAGGAGTTGCGTTAGAAACTGGAGTGCGTCTCTTTGGTGTATTTGCAGGTTTTGGGGCATTGTAATACGATCCATTTCCTATATCGATTCGTTGCATAGGGTACAGTACTCTTGTATGCATAGTCAAAGGTTATATTCCCTCCTTTATATTTAATGTTGTCGATATCCATTTCTTTACTGATGTACTGTGCTACCACAATGCGGGCATTCTTCTATACTTTTTTTTAATACTGTGTCACTGTTGTATTCCTGTGTATATTTACATTTTCACACACATCTTTGTGATGATAATGTACGGTTGTTTCGTTATATACATAGGCGCTATGTGTAATATCTCCATTGGCTTCTAAATGGAAATGAATGTTACATTTTCTTATAGTTCTTTCCCGTCCGGTTTCTTCCTTTATGGCGGTTAATGCTGTTGATGGCATGGCAGCGTGTGCAGCGCGCTTCTAAATTTAAGTAATTTTTTAATCCTCTAATTAGCATATATCCCACTCCCATATAACATGGGAAAAGAATCAGCCACACACTATGATAGTGTTCTAGAAGAATGGAAAGAACATATATAATAAGAAATGTTCCTGCGCGAAGTGTGAGGTTGATAATTTGTTAGCAATCCGGACAATCATCATACCCCAAAGAATTACGAACAATAGTATTGCTGCTGGTATTGTATATAACACATACATATAAATTCCTTCGATGATAGATCCACTGTTGTCAGTATCGGTTCCTGGTTCTATTAGTAATGTGCCTTGTGGTTCATATACATTTAGTGAAAAACCGAAAAGGTTCGAACTCTTTTCGGCTTCCGGTGACAATTCCTTTTTCATCTGTGAGCAGAGTGACAGAGTGTCCCTACTGATTCCTGAAACATGAGTTAGATATGGAAATGTGTAAGAGCCTTCTTGCTTATTGCATAATGTATAGTCTCCCCATTTGGATATGATTTCTGTAATGGGGTGTTTATAAGGATCCCGATAATTAGGATTAACCATTTTCCTTCCATCCTTATCTTCCATTAACGTGTTTTGTTCGATAAGAAGTATAAAGTGATTTCTCTGCTAAATGATAGGTGCTGTCTTCCACTTTTCCCTTTTTGCTTTGGGCACAAAGCACATCCCGGTTCGTGACGGTGTGCAGTTGCCGTATTTACATTCTGCGGAGGCTTTGAATATTTCGGGAAAGTAATGTCCGATCTCTTCTTCTTCCATATCGAATGTACCGAATCCTTTGATACCGGGAGTATCAATAATATATCCGTCTCCGTCCACCGGGAACATTTCGGAGAAAGTGGTGGTATGCATTCCCTTATTGTGATATGAAGAGATTTCACCCGTTTTTGTTTCAATTCCCGGCAGTATAGAGTTGATAAGGGTGGATTTGCCTACTCCCGAATGTCCGGAGAACAGTGTAATCTTACCTTCGAGCGCCTTTCTGATTTCCTCTACTCCGTGACCGTTCTTTGCGGAAACCTTGAAGCAAGGGTAGCCGATTTGCGTATACAAGTTAATTAGGGCGTCCAGATAGCGGAGTTCTTCTTCGTTGTAAGCGTCTACCTTATTAAATACTAGTTTGACGGGAACGCGATAGGCTTCTGCAGACGCGAGAAAACGGTCAATAAAAATAGTTGAAGTCTCGGGATAGTTGACAGTAACCACCAGCATACATTGATCGAGATTGGCAGCAAGTATGTGCGATTGTTTAGAAAGATTGGATGAACGGCGGATGATGTAGTTCTTCTATCTTCTATTTCATTGATAAAAGCAGTGCCCTCCTGATTAAGTATAATCCGAACACGATCACCCACTGCAATCGGATTAGTACTGCGAATACCTTTTAACCGGAAATTACCTTTGATCTTACATTCAATAAACTGTCCGTCGTCGGTCTTTACCTGGTACCAGCTGCCTGTGTTCTTGATTACTAATCCCTTCATATAAATTATAAATTAAAAATGAAGAATGAACTTGTTTCTTTTAATACAGTTTTTCCTCAATTCTCAATTCGGTCATTATTTTTTAAACGGTCATGATTTCTTTATCCTTTTCAGCAAGCATATCATCGATTTGCTTGATATACTTATCATGGATCTTTTGCAGTTTCGCTTCCGCATTCTTCTGCTCGTCCTCTGCCAATCCGTCTTTTACGGCCTTTTTCAGTGCGTCGATGCCGTCTCGACGCGCGTTGCGTACGCTTACTTTAGCCGTTTCACCTTCGCCTTTACACTGTTTTGCCAGTTGTTTACGACGTTCTTCGGTCAAGGGAGGGATGCCGATACGGATCATTTCTCCATTATTTTCGGGCATAATACCGAGGTCGGAGTCGATGATTGCTTTTTCGATGACACGGAACATGCTTTTGTCCCAAGGTTTAATCGTGATACTGCGAGCATCGGGAGTGGTTACAGCTGCTACATTGCTGATAGGTACCATACTTCCGTAAGAGTCTACGCGGATACCATCTAATAAGCGTGCACTCGCTTTTCCGGCGCGGATATGTGCCAGCGCTTCTTCCAGATACATTACGGCCATATCCATTTTTTCTTGTGCATTGTCAAGGCAAGTCTTTACGTCTACCATATTTTTTGATAATTAAAGTTGCTATTCGATTGATTAAGTAGCAAAAGTATATTATTTTTTGTTCACCTGCAACAGCATTCTCATCTTTTTTATGAGTGATTTGCCAATGATAATCAAGGTCACGGCGGTGATAATCATTAAAATACCCATCATTAAGCGGGGAGTCAGTTTTTCGTGAAACAGGAGAACACCGAAAAATAAAGCGGTCACAGGTTCCAAAGCACCTAGTATGGCGGTTGGAGTGGAGCCTATATAATGGATAGCCAATGCGGTGCAGACCAGTGATACGGCAGTTGGCAGGATAGCCAGTGCCAATACATCTCCCCAGAGCCACGCGGTAGGTATCACTTGCAAATCCGTCAGGAAGTTCAGACGGACGATGTAGACCGATAGTCCGAACAGGATGGCGTAAAATGTAAGTTTGGTGGTCGGCAGGTTTTTCAATGTCGAGCGGTTTACACCTACTATATATATGGCATAAGATAGCGATGATAGCAGGACAAAGATGATTCCAATGGTAGACAACGGTTTGCCTCCGTCTCCCTGATAAAGCAAGGCAATGCCGGCGAGAGCCAGTAGAATGGAAAAGACGGTGATTGCTGAAATCTTCTCTTTGAAAGAACGCTCCCATAATGACAGCTACCATCACCGGATAAACAAACAGGATCGTTGAAGCGATTCCAGCATCCATGTAATTATAGCTCATAAACAGTGTAAGGAAGAAAACGAGAAAACAACAATCCCATAATAACCAGCGGAAGAATATCCGCCTTTACGAAGGGCGAAAGATTGATGCTGCATCTTCATCAGAATACCTAGCACGATTACGGCAAAGAAAGTAACGGTAGAATAAAACGGTATCGACACTCATGCCGGCTGCATAGAGCGGGAGTGTAAAAAGAGGATTCATACCGTAGCTCGCAGCGGCAATCGCTCCATAGATAAAACCTTTGGTTTTGTTAGTCATTGCTTTGCTTTTTTTAATGGCGTGCAAAAGTACGCAGTTCGCCAATGATAAACAAGCGTTTAGGCGGTTGATAGTATAATTTAATCTTTCGTATGCTAAAAACTATTATTTCGGCTGCATAAAACTAATCCTGTTTATGCGATCGGAAGATTAAATAAGTGTAGCCGGAAGAATAATTCTTAGGCAAATAGGGAAACTATATGCACGGAAGAAATTGTACCCTTAGAAGCAAATCGCCTTTTTCATTGTATCCTATCCAATGCTTGGGAGTTTCTCGTCTTGTACAGATAAACAGGGGGCAGGTAAAATCCGGCTTCTCGGATTTGTTGAAGAAATTTATAGAAATTAATATCGATAATGCGATAGGAGAGTATATATGCTCTGTCTATCGCTCATCGCTATAATAAATCCTAATTCCCTTATTTACCGGGAACGTCCTCTTTTTTATAATTAGTTGTGTACTACTGTTCCTATTTCTTCTCCGCTGATTACTTTTTTGAGGTTACCTACTGTGTCCATGTCGAAAACGATGATGGGTAGGTTGTTTTCCTTGCACATGCAGGTTGCTGTAAGGTCCATGACTTTCAGACCGCGTTTCAGCACTTCGTCGTAAGTGATGTCGTGGAATTTCGTTGCCGTAGGGTCTTTCTCCGGATCAGCGGTGTAGATGCCGTCAACGCGTGTGCCTTTCAACATGACATCCGCTTCTATCTCGATACCACTCAGGGAAGACCCGGTATCGGTAGTAAAAAACGGATTGCCTGTTCCGGCAGACATAATCACAACTTCTCCGTTTTCCATCGCTTCAATCGCTTTCCATTTGTTGTAAAACTCACCGATGGGTTCCATGCGGATAGCTGTCAATACACGTGCCTTGACTCCGGCTGCTCCCAATGCGGAACTCAATCCCAAGCTGTTGATAACGGTTGCCAACATTCCCATTTGGTCACCTTTTACACGGTCAAAACCTTTAGAAGCTCCGCTCAGCCCCCGGAAGATGTTTCCACCACCGATTACAATACCTATTTGTACGCCAAGGTCGTGTATTTCCTTGATTTGTTGCGCATATTCACCCAGACGTTTTTCGTCTATACCATATTGCTTTTCGCCCATCAGGCTTTCGCCGCTCAGCTTTAGTAGAATTCTTTTAAATCTTGCCATATTGGTTTGTCTTTTAGTTTTTTGCAAAGATAAAAATATTAATCTTTTTTACTTGTTTTATATCCTAAAATATTTCTTCCCATGACTCCTTGCATTACTCCGCGAAGTAGAAGATAGGTAATGAATGCCATCCATAAAGCGTGATTGCCCATTGCTCCCCCGGAAACCGTAGTAAATAAGAAAGAAACTGACAGAGGCTGCTATCATGGCTTTCAGCATCAGATGGGTGGCTGTCGCACCGATGAATATTCCATCGAACAAAAAAGCAGAGAAGCCTGCCAAAGGAATGGCAAGTACCCAATAAAAATAACTTTCGGAAGCATGAATGACAGTTGTTTCGTCAGTCAGTAATCCGAGAAAGGATTGTCCTCCTATACTATATAATAAGGTGAAAGCAAGCAGTGATAATCCTAGTCCCCAGCCGAATAGTTGGCGAACCGTCGTGTGGAGTGCTTTCTGATTATTGGCTCCGATATATCTTCCTGTCAATGCTTCTCCGGCGTATGCGAAGCCGTCCATAATGTAGGAGAATAAAGTGAATAATTGCATAAGTAATGTATTGACCGCCAACACCACTTCTCCTTGTGCCGCACCTGCCGAGGTGAAAAAGACAGTAACCGCCACCAGGCAGATGGTACGGAAAAAGATATCCCTGTTTACTTGGAAGAAACGGTACATGGCCTGTTTGTCAAAGAAGGAATGCCATTCTATGCGTTTCCGCAGGGTGCTGTAGTAGCGTAACCACAACAAATATGCCATGACTAGCCCGGCATATTGTGCAGTTAACGTTCCGATGGCGACACCTTCTATTTTCATTCCTAATCCATATACTAGAAGAAGACTGACCGCAATGTTCACTATATTTTGTGTGATGGCTATATACATGGGGAAACGGGAATTTTGCATACCGATATACCAGCCGGCAAAACTGTAAAGCCCTAAAACAGCCGGTGCTCCCCAAATACAGATATAGAAATAGAGGGACGCCAGATGTTCTACTTCTTCAGTCGTTTGGATAAAGGTGAAGGCGATTCTTTCTATAGGATATTGCAAGGCTAGCAAAGTAAATGCAATGAATAATCCTACTCCGACGGAGCGGAGTAGTAACCGGGTGACTTCATTCAAGTCGTGTTGCCGTATGCTTGTGAGGTCATGCCGCTCGTCCCCATACGCAGAAAACCGAAAATCCAGTAGATGATGTTGAAAAGCATTCCGCCTACAGCTATCGCTCCGATGTAGGCCGGAGAACCGAGGTGACCGACGATAGTTACGTCAATCAATCCCAGTAAAGGGACGGTGATATTCGATATAATGGACGGTATGGCAATCTGTAATATGCGTCTGTTTTCGGAGTACAATTTTATATTTATCATCTTGTAGAAACACTTTTATCTAAATGATTGTTCTTTTCGTGAACAAAGGTACGTTTTTTATTTTTTGTTGTATCTTTGTGTGTCACGAACTAAATAGCAATGTAACGGATTATGAGAACCTTAACTATATTTTTTTTTGTCTCTGTTTTCATTGCCGCTGATGCTGAATCCGCTATTGAAGCCAGGCAGCAAGGGCAGGCTATGAGCTATTTCCGTCAAACGATTAGCTTGAATATAGATCGTACGGAAATGTATTATTGGACAAATATTGATAAGAGCAGTGAGATTAGTGTGAAGTTGGCTAACGAGCTGGCTATTGCATTTAGAAAGAAACGAAATTACGACAAAGCTTATCTGTTCTATAAAGAATTACTTCAAAAGGCTCCCAATAATGTAGCTTATCTGGAATCTTGTGCAGAAATGCAGGTATGTCGTGGGCAGGAAAAGGATGCTTTGCGAATGTATGAGACGATATTGCAACTGGATGCGGACAACTTAGCTGCTAACATCTTCTTGGGTAATTATTATTATCTAATGGCGGAACAGGAGAAAAAGAAGTTGGAAACCGATTATAAGAAAATTTCTTCCCCTACAAAGATGCAGTACGCACGATACCGCGATGGATTATCGAAATTATTTGCTACGGGATATGAAAAGGCAAGAAATTCTTTGCAGAAGGTTGTTTTAAGGTTTCCTTCTACGGAGGCGCAAAAGACGTTGGACAAGATATTTATAATAGAAAAAGAGGTGAAGCGCTAAGCGGTTCACCTCTTTTCTATTATAAATGCTATTTTATCATTCTCATCGGAAGTTCCTGTTCCCCGGATAGCGTACGAGTAGTTGTTCTTTCTACTTTGGGACCGGGAACGAGAGGACTATGCATCAACACATAGCGAATACGTTCTTGCTGATTGGGAGTGAAACGGTTTACCCAAGATATATCATAGTCCATTATGTTGTTTGGAGTGGATGTTAGATTAGTGACGCAGTCTTTTCGTTCAAACAATTTGTTAAATTCGCTAAGACTCATGTTCTTTATGCCGTTCTTTGATTCGATATAACTTTGCATCCAATTGCTATATGCTTCTCTATCATAGGTTGGAGTTCATCGCAATAGTCTGTGTCCATACATGTATTAAGTCCTTCATCATCCGATTCGGAGAATGTATGGAATAATCCGAGATAATGGGCTAATTCATGGGCGATTGTTGCCACTATATCAGTAGAACTGTATATTTTTTAGATTCATTACTTGGTGTACTGTTTATATATGTATTATTAATAGAAATACAATGAGGATATTTGAGCGAACTGTGGCTGGGAATACCATTTAATTGATTTAGTCCTTCTAGATAATCGGGCTTGATTGTATATGGTAAATGAGATATACCTAAAATTACACCTTCAGAATTCTCATCTTGCTTGAAAGGGTAAAGCATGATATTTATGTATTTGTCGGTATCCCACAAATATTTAAGATTAGCTTTGTCTGTCATAAAAACCTCACAGTCTTGCACAGGATTGCTTACTTGAATTGGATGTACACCGGGCTCATCAAGTTTTACCCCTTGAGGATTTTCTGTGGCGAGAACAAATTCAAGGTTCATATCTACGCTGTTACTGCCCAAACGATTTTGATAATATTTATTGCAGGCTGTTATGATCTCCTGAATTCGTCCTTTTTTAATATTCTGTTGTTCATTCTGATAGAGAACATGAAAGACAACTGGAAGTTCATAATGATATTCTATTAGTGGAGGATCGGTGGAATCCGGTTTTGACTCCGGTTCGGAATCTTCACAGCCAATAAGCAACCATAATAATGGAAGCAGGAAAATTAATCTTGTTTTCATAAATAAGGGAGTTTTTCATATAAAACATTGGTTCCAAAGATAATGTTTAAATCAGTTCGTGGACTACTTATTTCAATAAATATTCCACTTCTTTAAACATATAACCTCTTTTTGTTTGTGTTTCGTCCTCTAAAATGAGTCTTCCTTCAGGTTCAACACAAACAATATTAGCCATAAATTCGCCATTGACGTCTTTATACCGGTACATTCCCTCTTTTCTAAAAAGCGACCTTTCATATTGGGCGGTTATGAGTGCCGTATTGTTTTTTTGAAGTAAGTCGTAATAAATTTGAATACGTAGCATTATATGCTCTAATATATTGAATATATCATATTGTTTTCCTGTGATCTGAAATAATGATACGGGATTGGGAGCAGAGCTGTGAAACACTTCCTGATTGATATTTATTCCTACTCCTGCAATGCTTTGGCTGATATTTCTTCCCATTAAGTCATTTTCTATCAACATTCCGCATATTTTCTTATCTTTCCAATAAATATCGTTCGGCCATTTAATAGAAATATCGGTGGTGTAAGTATCCAGTTCTTCCTTGATTGCTAATGATACAATTTGAGAGATAAGGAACTGTTGTTTGGCTTCCAAAAAGACTGGAAAAATCACAAAACTGAAAAGAAGGTTCTTATCAGGTTCTGCTTCCCACGAATTGCCACGTTGTCCTCGTCCGGACGTTTGAAAGTCTGCAACCACAGTAGTGAACTCTTCTGTTTGTTGTCGTGCGCAAAGAGTTTGCAAATAATTGTTGGTAGAGTTCGTTTCATTGATATGAACCAATGGGACCGGAAATCGTTTAGGGGAGCGCATCATATTCTGTACGTAGCTTTTTAGTAAACTTCTTGATTACTTCATCATAAGAATGATCGATCAGTTCTTTTATAAGTTTATCATCTGCATCACTGTCGAAGCGGACGCTGTTCCAGTATTTCTTGTTGAAATGATAAGCTCCTTCGATGCCGGCATAATGTTCGCGCAGTTCAATCGCTTTTTCCGGATCACATTTTAATGCAATACTGTTTGCTCCTTCCAGATCAATAAGGGCAAACATCTTATTCATCACTTTTATGACAAGTGACACATCATCGAAAGGGAAAGATTCAGTTGCTCCTTTCTTGCTGAGGCAGTATTCTCTGACAGTTTCTACGTTCATAACTAATAATTATATAATAAATCTGTATACTCCGTGTTACTCTGTATTTTCTGTGATGAGCCTCGGAACTTCTTAGAATAAAGGAGGAAGAAATGCTTTCTTGATATGCTCAATCTCGAAATTGCCGTTTTCACCCACTACCGTAATGATATCGAAGCGAACCGGAATGTCAATCTGAAATAGCTTTATGTACGTATCCTCAGCACGTACTGTACGTCTTATTTCGGTACATCCACAGCATCTTCCGGTTGAGCAAACTCGGTGTTACTGCGAGTCTTTACTTCCACGACCACCAGTTCATTATCTTTTGCTGCTACAATGTCCAGTTCGAAATGTCCTTTACGCCAGTTCCGGTGGCGGATGAGATAATCTTCCTTCTCAAGATAAGCCGCTGCTGCGTTTTCTCCGGCTTTCCCTAAATCATTATGTTTGGCCATCTTTTTTTTTGCAAATTTACTGCTTTTATGCTTTGTATTTACAGAAGTAAAGCTAATTTTGCAGAAGATATGAGAAAAGGAGTAAAAAGTGCCTGAAAATGCACGTCGAATGCACCAAACGGGAACGACGGATGAGCATTTTGTTGAGCGACGACGAACAACAGATTGTTGATCGTTATCTTGAGAAGTATAAGATAACGAACAAGTCACGTTGGCTTCGTGAGACGATTCTCATGTTTATACACAAGAATATGGAAGAAGATTATCCTACCCTTTTTGGTGAACACGATATGAGACGATAAGATGATGCTGGACGATACTTACTTCATGAAACAGGCTTTGATAGAAGCCGGTAAGGCTGCCGAGCGGGGTGAAGTGCCCGTAGGGGCGGTCGTGGTTTGTAAAGAGCGGATTATCGCACGTGCCCATAATCTCACAGAAACATTGAATGATGTAACGGCTCATGCCGAGATGCAGGCTATTACAGCTGCTGCCAATGTACTTGGTGGCAAGTACCTGAACGAATGTACGTTGTATGTTACAGTAGAACCCTGTGTGATGTGTGCCGGTGCCATTGCTTGGGCACAAACAGGCAAGCTTGTGTTTGGTGCCGAAGATGAAAAACGCGGCTATCAGAAATATGCGGCAGACGCTTTGCATCCTAAGACAGTTGTTGTAAAAGGCATATTGGCTGATGAATGTGCTGTCTTATGAGAGAATTCTTTGCGGCGAAACGAAAATAAAATGTATTCTTTTATTTCCTCGAAATCTACATATTCACCATCATCTTGGGTGAATATTTTTTTGTGCTTTCTTGCCGAAGTATTCTCGGACAGAATTTCCTCTTCATCATCATTAGAATTGTACGACCCTTGATTGTAGCTTTGTTGGCTTTGTCCGGTCTTTCCGTGATGTGACGATGACGAACGGCGTCCGATCCCGAAAATTGTTCTTAACAGAAATCCTACAATCGAGAGGCCAAATACGAAAATGGCAATGATAAAGAGAAGTATGAATAAAAGTATATGCATTGGGCTATGATTTTTATGTTGTTACTCCGATAAAACTCATAGTACAACAAACGTGCCAAGAGATTGTTTATTTACTTTTTCTTGTAAAAAGTGAAAGTAAAATATACCATACAATGATGGCTGCAAAGCTGGCAATTTCCAGAAATACAAGGAAGGGAATGCAGATAATCAGGAATATAAAACTTATTTTGTTGTCCTTCCATGAGAGATTCTTGAATTTCAGCGAAAACATCGGTATTTCTGATACCAACAGCCACGAAAACAGACATACTAATATAAAAAGGTAGACAGGATGACAGGTTTCGGAGACCAGCAAGTCATGCGCGCCTGCCACTAAAGAACCCCAGAACAATGCATTTGCAGGAACTGGCAGCCCTACGAAAGAGCTTGTCTGCCGTGTGTCATTATTGAACTTGGCCAAGCGCAGCGCGGAGAATACGGAAATCAAAAAGGCTGCGTATGGCAGGTAAGGAGCAAGAAATTCCATATTTGCCGGATAGTACATCTCTTTGAACAGGGAGAATACAATCGCTGAGGGAGCAACACCGAAGCTGACATCATCTGCCAATGAATCCAAGTCTTTTCCGATGATGGAGTGTGCGTTGAGTGCACGTGCCAGCAGTCCGTCGAAGAAATCGAAGATAGAGCTTAAAACGATGAAAAGTAATGCCAGCTCATATTTGGCTTCAAAAGCCATGACACAAGCAATACAACCGGAGAAAAGGTTCAGGCAGGTTACGGTATTCGGAATACTTTTTTTAATAACGTTTGTCATTGTGACAGAATTATTTAAGTTTGGCGATAACCGTTTGGTTACCGGTCGTTAATTGTCCCATGTTGACACATACTTCCGTGCCAATGGGTAAATACACATCCACACGGGAACCGAATTTGATAAATCCCATATGTTCGTCAATATAACATTCTTCGCCTACTTCAGCATAGGTGACGATACGGCGTGCCACAGCTCCGGCGATTTGGCGGGTGAGTATTTCCACTCCTTCCGGAGTTTCGATAACGACTGTCGAACGTTCGTTTTCCGTGCTGGCTTTCGGCAACCAGGCTTTCATAAAATTACCGTTGTGGTGGGCTACCTTCTTAATAGTACCGTCTACCGGATACCAGTTGGCATGTACATTAACGATGCTCATAAAGATAGAGACCATTAACCGGCGGTCATGGAAATATTCATTCTCGTCTACTTCTTCAATGACGACAATCTTTCCGTCGGCGGGGGCTACGACTATTTTTTCCGTATCTTGTCCGAAAAGGCGGATGGGACAGCGGAAGAAATTCACCATCAGCAGATAGACTGCTATACTCGCTACTGCTACCACATAAAAAGGTATTTTGCAATCGATTCCCCCAATAAAGAGCTGCATTAATCAATAGCAATAGCAAAAAGCTAGCCCATAATATATGTGTTCCTTCGCGGTGAATACGTATTTTCTTCAATTTCTTTAGTCGGCCCATGAATGCTGTTTAATGATATTGTCTGCAAAAATATACTTAATTTAAAAAATCAGCAAGTAAATGAGCATAGAAATGCGAATGTTGATAACTTTTTGAGGATTATTTTTGTTTATAACCCGGGAGGTAGTAATTTTATGCCTTCAAATTAACTACTTATCATTATGCAGGATTTCGTTCATTTACATGTCCATACTCAATATTCTCTGTTGGATGGTCAGGCTAGTGTAGCTCGTCTGGTCGATAAAGCCATGCAAAATGGGATGAAGGGTATTGCCGTGACCGATCATGGAAATATGTTCGGTATTAAGGAATTTACGAACTACGTTAATAAGAAGAACAGCGGTCCGAAAGGTGAAGTCAAAGACCTGAAGAAGCGAATTGCAGGAATTGAAGCCGGCTCCATAGAGTGTGAGGATAAAGAGGCGGAGATTGCTGCTTGTAAAGCAAAGATAGTGGAGGCGGAAAACAAACTGTTCAAACCGATTATTGGGTGCGAAATGTATGTTGCCCGCCGCACAATGGATCTGAAAGAAGGCAAACAGGACCAGAGCGGTTATCACTTGATTGTACTTGCCAAGAATGAGAAAGGTTATCATAACCTTATTAAATTAGTATCGCACGCATGGACGCGCGGATATTATATGCGTCCGCGTACAGACCGCAGCGAACTGGAAAAATATCACGAAGGATTAATGGTTTGTTCCGCTTGTCTCGGTGGCGAGATACCGAAGCGGATTACCAATGACCAGTTTGCCGAAGCGGAAGAAGCTATTCAGTGGTATAAGAACCTGTTCGGCGATGATTTTTACCTTGAAATGCAGCGCCATAAAGCAACTGTTCCCCGGGCCAATCACGAGTGCTACCCTTTGCAGGTAAAAGTGAACAAATATCTTATGGAATATTCCAAGAAGTTCAATGTCAAGTTGGTTTGTACAAATGACGTTCATTTCGTGGACGAAGAAAATGCGGAAGCACATGACCGTCTGATCTGTTTGAGTACCGGTAAGGATCTGGATGATCCTACCCGTATGCTCTATACCAAGCAGGAATGGATGAAGACACGAGAAGAGATGAACGAGCTCTTTGCCGATGTGCCGGAAGCGTTGAGCAATACATTGGAACTTCTCGATAAAGTAGAATATTACTCTATCGACCATGTCCCTATCATGCCTACTTTTGCCATTCCCGAGGATTTCGGAACGGAAGAAGAATACCGGCAGAAGTTTACGGAGAAAGACCTTTATGATGAGTTCACTCAAGATGAGCATGGTAATGTGGTGTTGAGTGAAGAAGATGGAAAGGCGAAAATCAAGCGTCTAGGCGGATATGATAAATTGTATCGTATCAAACTTGAAGGGGACTATCTGGCTAAACTGGCTTTCGACGGAGCAAAAAGAATATATGGTGAACCGTTGACGGAGGAAGTGAAGGAGCGTATGAACTTCGAATTGTACATCATGAAGACGATGGGTTTCCCCGGATACTTCTTGATTGTGCAGGACTTTATCAACGCCGCTCGCAAAGAGCTCGGAGTGTCGGTAGGTCCGGGACGTGGTTCGGCTGCCGGTTCGGCGGTGGCCTACTGTCTGGGTATCACAAAGATCGACCCTATCCAGTACGACTTACTGTTCGAGCGTTTCCTGAACCCGGACCGTATCTCATTACCTGATATTGATGTGGACTTTGATGATGACGGTCGTGGCGAGGTACTTCGTTGGGTAACGAATAAATATGGTCAAGAGAAGGTGGCTCATATCATCACGTATGGCACAATGGCAACCAAACTGGCCATCAAGGATGTCGCCCGTGTACAAAAGCTGCCTTTGTCGGAATCCGACCGTCTGGCAAAATTAGTTCCCGATAAAATTCCCGATAAGAAACTGAATCTCCCCAATGCGATAGAATATGTCCCGGAGTTGCAGGCTGCCGAAGCCTCTTCCGATCCTTTGGTACGGGATACGATCAAGTATGCCAAGATGCTCGAAGGAAACGTTCGTGGCACTGGTGTGCATGCCTGTGGTACGATTATTTGTCGTGATGATATTACCGACTGGGTGCCTGTCAGCACTGCCGATGATAAGGAGACAGGTGAAAAAATGCTTGTCACCCAATATGAAGGCTCGGTGATTGAAGATACCGGATTAATCAAAATGGACTTCCTCGGACTGAAGACCCTTTCCATTATCAAGGAAGCCGTCGAGAATATCCGCCTGAGCCGCAGCTTGGAAATTGATGTAGACCAGATAGATATTAACGACCCTGCCACTTACAAACTATATAGTGACGGACGCACAATTGGTACATTCCAGTTTGAATCTGCCGGTATGCAGAAGTATCTGCGCGAATTACAGCCTTCTACTTTTGAGGATTTGATAGCCATGAATGCTCTGTACCGTCCGGGACCTATGGATTATATTCCTGATTTTATCGACCGCAAGCATGGACGCAAGCCTATCGAGTATGATATTCCCATCATGGAGAAATATCTGAAAGATACCTACGGCATTACCGTCTATCAGGAGCAGGTGATGCTTTTTGTCACGTCTGCTGGCAGACTTTACCCGTGGTGAGTCCGACGCCCTTCGTAAAGCAATGGGTAAGAAGTTGCGTGACAAGCTGGATCACATGAAACCTAAATTTATTGAAGGAGGACGTAAGAATGGACACGACCCGAAAGTACTTGAAA
>VOFH01000304.1_pt1 | contig 58000 bp, 70 predicted proteins | sample 5384091 | NCBI WGS metagenome assembly VOFH01 (sample SAMN12384727, study PRJNA508395) | human gut metagenome | isolation source: healthy gut G | host: Homo sapiens | reverse complement strand
CTCTGCCAGATGATGAGACAGCAGATATTTCATCGCATTTTCATCAATCCACGTCCTCTGATGATGGAAATGGAATAATGAGGAACGTCATATCCGTATTTCTTTTTGATATAATGTCTGACTAAAATGCCAATCGGTATCCCGGCTCTTGCAAGGATACTAACACCACTTCCCTCTTAGCGTTTTTTATGATCTTATCTCTGCAAGCCTGCCTACCGCTCAGTCTGCCGGTCGGCTTCGCCCATAATCCTTTAATGCCATCCGATAGGCTTCCATATATTTTCACTTGGGACATATTCGATCGGGAGCATTTCGCAATAGTGACAGACCTGCCTGTATCAGCCGTTCCCGCTCTTCGGTTGGCTGCGGCTGTACCAGTCCGGTGATATCTTTTAACAGCAAGATCATCTTCTTTTTTGAATAAGAACTTCTCATTTTAACACCACCTTATTCCTCTGATCTGACGGTTATGGTTCAGGGTCAATGCTCTTTGCAAAGACTCCCAACCTTCGGTTTCCTGTTTTTGTGCATCCGTCAGCACCAGTACTTCTTCATACTCTGTCAGATCATAGACAAAAGTTGTCCTGTTTTTGTCATAGAGACTTGCTAATTCATAACGCGTATGAAGCGGATATTTTTCTTCTTTACTGACTGCGATCGGACTTCTGGTTGTGGCATGCATCCGCACTGTATAGCCTGCCTCTTCTAATTTTGCCCCGACATATAATGCCGGATACATGAATTCTTCCGTGCCAGAACCAGTATCCGTCTGCCTGTTTCTGTCTCTTTTTTGTATTTTGTGTAACCGTATTTTGCTGTATTTCCTGCCAGAGCTGCTCGCACGCCTGTTTGTAGGTATCTGCCGTATGGAGTCTTCTTGCATTTATCAGCCCGAAATCTCCTGCACTTCTATCGGTTGCTGTGCTTCTTTCGTCTGTTGCATCTCTATCTGCTGTTGTACTTCTTTCTGCTGTTCTACTTCCTTTTCCTGAGGTTTTGTACAGATATGACAGGTGCCGTCTGCCTGATACTGCTCTGCAATCTCCGTATAGGTGTCATGTGCTGTCTTTACCAGATAATGTACCGGGATTTTTTAGGTTTTATAATTCTCTAATGCTTCCTCATTCATTCCATTTAAAATGGATGCCACCGCAAACGAAACCGGCTGTGCGTAGGTCTTTTGGATCAGACGGACGATATTTAAGATCGTATTTCCGGTTGTTACCTCATCCTCTATAAAAACGATCCGGTCTGTCTTACCTATGATCTTATCTAAATCCGTCTTTACTAATTTCTGCTCAGTGGCATGGCTGTGGGATTCGAAAAATAGAGATAGTCCACGCCATCAATGACTTCCGCGTAGTCTGCATAAAGCTGCCTGACACTCGATTGCTGCTCCGATCGCTGTTGGGCAAATCCGACCATCAAAATGGATTAGTAAATCTTAGTCTGGCTGTTCATGTTCATAGTGTTTTTTTCTCTCTTTGCTGCCATGGACGGCAGCAAAGCATCTTTATACACCCCACCCAGCTGGCTGGACTGCTTTTGTGACTTTGAAAAAAGAAATTAGTAAATCTTAGGGGTGTTTAAGACGTACACGGACGGGGGTCACTCCATCCATCGCAACCTAGCTCAGGCAGACTTAGATTTTCTTATTTTCGTACAACGTTACAATCGGCATCCATAGTATCAAAAAGGTGTCTGTACAGACTTTTTTACCTTCTTCTACATATATTATGAGCTATGCTTATTTTTTTAAATGCAGCCAGCTGATTCCAGGTGCTTCATAATAAGCTGCTGCTCCCATATCAAAAGGTCATTGTTGCGTTACCACCTTTGATACCCAGAACATCATAGCCTCCCCAAACGTCCTGGCGCAGATAACTTTCGTTGTGTGCTGCAAGCCATTTGCTGTTATATCCACCATCCTCTGAGAAACGTTCGCTTCCCAATACTGAATTACTGCAAGAGTGTCAGTGAATATACGCTTAATACAGGAACAATATCAGATGTATCGCACATTCTTCTTACTAAGCCTTCACGTCTGCTTAACAGTTTGATCAACGGAGAACCGAATGTAACTGTATTTGTTACATTGTACATTCTCTTGATCGTCTTGTCCGCTGCTGCTTCCTGTGCGATCATTCCTCCAAGACTGTGTCCGTAGAGACACTACATCAGAACCTGCCGGAATATTCTGTTTCATTGCTTTTACAACAGCTTTAATATATGGGTTATCTAAATTAAATCCACATAATAAATCTGTTACTGCACCGGTTGACTGCAATCCGGTGTAATCCTCAAATTAATTCCGTTCCGGATAATGCCACGATATAGACATTTTCTCTTTTCCATTCTGGTTTAAAACAGCCTTTACGATTCCGATTGGTCCGTTGTACTCGTCTCCCATAACGAAAGTCTTAAGAGTGTACTCTAAAGTCCGAGTGTTGTGGTTGGAGTTAACAGTGTTCCATTATTATATCCTTTAAATGTAAACTTTGCCATCTCTGATACGTTTGTATAGGTTTCTGTGCCATCTGCCGGTGTCTGCTCACTGGCAAATGCAGTCAGGGATGTTCCCAATACCATTGTTCCTGCTAATAAGATACAGATTGTTTTTTTAATTTTTCCAAATTTCACTTTGATTCCTCCATCATTGACAATCTGTACAAATCACCCTTCGTAACTGTAACCCTAGGACTATTTTACGCCTCTTTTAACAGATATATCAATACCCTTTTCTTTTCGTCAATACTGCTATCATTTTTGTACACTTGCCTGGTTGTGTCCTGATGTTTTTGTGCAGTTTTGCTAATATATTTTGCATTCGACATTAAAATTCTTTTTTCGAAAATTTTCTGACTGATTAAAACGGAAATAATGAGTAGTGCAATAAATACCGGTGGAATACCCCATTGAAAAACTACCGCTATCTCGTCTGTGAAATAGCACCAGTCTTTTCCGCTAAATACACCAATGCAACAATCAGGATTATCGGAATAAACACTGCTCTAACAAAATGTCCTTGCCTTTTCTACGAACCATATTTCAACAATAATGGAAGAAACAGGCAACCCACTGCCATGGAAATGCCGAATCGAACAGCCCTACCTGCCATAACGGACCTTTAAATCTCATTCCCTGGAACCGTCCGCCACTACTGTAACTGTTGTACCATTACTTCTCCCAGCAGAGAGAAGATCATATGCAAAACATATTTTTCTAACACATACGCTTTTTTGAAATTGGCAGGATCATCGCATATTTTCCCAGTGGCATTTATCATCAAAAGGTAAAAGTCGTCGCCGTCATCATACCACATAAAGAAGCACATAATAATGTAAGTGCTTCCATCGCGTCCCGGCAAAAACAGACTGCCCAGATCAGCAATATCAAAATCATCTGTTTTTTGCATTATGTCAATGGTATAGAAATCTTTTAATAATAATCCGCTCATTTTCGTTCCCCCTTTATATATAGAAGCATAATCTCATCTAACGTTGCGATCTACGACCATGTCCGGGTATTTTCTTTTGATCTGTTCTTTGTGATCTACTAATACTTCATACTGGTATTCCTGTTTGCGATATGTAAGTATTTCACTCTGATCCATCTGCAAGAACTGGCTTTCTTTACCGCGCAATGCCATATTCATAGATCAGTTCATCCTTAGGTTTGCTCATAAGTACCCTGCCGTTGTCAATAAACGTAATGTAATCTGCGATTTTTTCTAAATCACTGGTGATATGTGAGGATACCAGAATAGAATGTTCTTCGTCCTGTACAAAGTCTAAAAAAATGTCCAGTATCTCATCTCTCATCACCGGGTCTAAACCGCTGGTCCTTCATCTAAGATCAACAGTTTTGCATGGTGTGACAATGCGACTGCCAAGGACAGCTTGACCTGCATGCCTTTTGAAAAAAGTCTTAATCTCTTTTTTTTCCGGGAGCCGGAATTTTTTTAAATATTCCTGATACTGCTTCCTATCCCAGTTTTTATATATTTTGTTAAAAATCTTTCCCGTCTCTTCCGGGGTCAGTGTTTCGTAAAAAGTTCATCTCATCAAAAACAACACCGATCTCTTCTTTCTTTGCAAGTGTCTCTTTTCCTGAAACACTTCCTAAGATTTCGATCTCCCCTTCACTGGAGACCAGTCCTAAAATGGACTTCAGTGTTGTGGTCTTCCGGCTCCGTTCTGCCCTATCAGACCCATCACGCTGCCTTTTGGCAGTTCAAAGGATATATCCTTTAAAAAGAAAATCCCGGATAATCTTTACTGACATGCGAAACCCTTAATGCGTTTTCCATTATGTATCCTCCTCATAAAATATGTTCAGAAGTTCTATCAGCTTTTCTAATGAGATCCCACATCTGCGTGCCTTCTGCACCGCTTCTTCTAAATGATGTTCAATATCTTTTTGCTGTTCCTCCTGATAAAATTCTTTTTGCTGTTTGCCGATATGAAACTTCCTCTGCCGACCGTTGTCTCTATAAAACCGTCTCTTTGCAGATCTTCATATGCCCTTTGCACGGTGATCACACTGACATGCAGGGATTTTGCCAATGCCCGCATGGATGGGATCGGGTCTCCGTTTTTAATTCTCCACACATGACCATTGCTTTTATCTGCTCGGTGATCTGTTCATAAATCGGTTTATTTGTGTTAGAACTGATAATGATTTCCACTGTTTCACCTCCGGAATGTAATATAGTGTACTTATCATCTAAGTACACTATATTACAATTATCATGACTGTCAACACCTGTTCTTTTATTTTTTTATCCTTCTAATTTTCCAAGGTCTTCCACCAGACTCCGCATCCCACTCTTGGTCTGTACGCTTCTTGCTGCTTCCATGACCTGCTTTTCTCCTCTTCGGTCATTTTTGCAAAACTTGACATTGCTTTTTCATTTTCCGCTAACGCAAATCCGAATCCGATCGGCATCTCTTCTCTCATCCTTTCCCCTCCTTATCTCTATTTTTCTATTTCTCCTTACAAACACTTTTTAGTATGGGTCGTATGCCTTTCCTTTATTCGCCATCTGCTGATTTCACATCTTTTCTGCTTCGGCATATTTATAATAAGAATCTTATTTTTTTTATTGGAGAACACATTATGGATCGTGATCCCCGCGGAACCATTTCACAACAGGGAAATGTCATGCGTATTGATAACGCTTTTGTTGAGGAGGTTGTCCCCTGCAAACCGCTCTTCTAACGGTTATCTGTTAGTTTCTTATGCAACAGCAGGTGCCAGCCGAACAACTTCGATACAGAATCTGAGATTAAATATTACAAGGAATACTGTCCTGTTAGATTCTTTAGGACGGCAGATACGGCTTTCCGATATACGAAAGGGTATGTGGGTCAACGTTGTCTTTTCTTCTGCAATGACACGCAGCATCCCGCCACAGTCGACCGCTTTTTAATCGTTGCCAGAAGGGATTTTCAGACTTCTTCCTCTACCACTACAACCGGACGGGTTGCCATGGTCGACCCGGTCAATGAGATTCTCTATACCGGCAACCCTTTTTGATGTCAACAGTCAGACAAAATATCTTCTCTCAAATGCCACGATCACAGACCGCTCCGGCAGACCGATCAGCATCCGGGCATTACAGCCGGGACAACGGGTCGGATCACGTGCAAATTTCCAGACTTCGAGTATTCCACCGCAGACAACAGCTTTTCATGTTCAACTGCTTTGACACTTCTTCATATTTTGTGTAAAGGATGCATAAATAATATAAATAAGCCTTGCGATATTCCCTGTTTTTCGCTATCATAAATATATAAATATACAGTATTAGAGAAGGAGATTTTATGGGTAAAAAGAATTGCATTGTTGCACAATCCGGCGGTCCTACCGTTGCGATCAATGCCAACTTAGCAGGTGTTGTCAAAGGGGTAAGGACTCTCAGGTTTTTGATACAATCTATGGTTCCGTCAACGGTATTTTAGGAATTTTAAATAATAATGTGATCAATCTGAGTGAGATTGTTGCCAGCGAAGAGACGCTGAACAGGTTAAAACACACACCGTCTATGTATTTAGGTTCCTGCCGTTACAAACTTCCTACCGTGGAAGAATCACCTGAAACTTATGCACAGATTTTTGAAATGTTTGAAAGTTTAAATATCGGTGCTTTCTTCTATATCGGAGGAAATGACTCCATGGACACTGCGTTAAAATTATCACAATATGCAGCTTCTATCGGAAGTGATGTCAGAGTCATCGGTGTTCCTAAGACGATCGACAATGACCTCTGTCTGACAGACCATACACCTGGTTTTGGCTCCGCTGCAAAATACATTGCATCTACGATCTTAGATTGCACATGATACTTTCAGCTATCCGGTACCAAGTGTAACAATTGTTGAAATTATGGGACGTGATGCAGGCTGGCTGACTTGCCTAGCACTTGCAAAGAAATGAATACAATACGGCTCCGCATCTGGATCTATCTGCCGGAAGCTCCGTTCGATACCGCTCAGTTCTTAGCAGATGTAAGGAACTTCTGAAAAAGCAGAACACGGTTATCATTGCCGTATCCGGGGTATCCGCGACAAAAACGGAAATTATATCAGTGCTGCCTCCCAGACCACCGATGGTTTTGGTCACAGCCACTTAAGCGGTGCCGGCAAAGCTTTAGAGAATTTTGTAACATCCAACATTGACATTAAGGTACGCTCCATTGAGATCAATGTTCTTCAGCGTTCCGGTGCACATATCTCTTCTGCAACAGATTTAACCGAGTCCTTCGGAGCTTGGTCATCATGCCGTAGAATTAGCAGAGGAAGGTTACTGGCTGCATGGTTACCTTAAACGTCTTTCAATCCATACAATTATTGTTTACGGACACGAAAAATGTAGCTAAGATCGCAAATGAGATCCGTTCCGTTCGTGAATGGATCAATGAAGAGGCAATGATGTTCTCCTCCGATGTACGGAATACTTACGTCCATTGATCATTGAGAACCGGATATCCGGTATAAGAACGGTCTGCCTGACTATATGGATATCTCCTCACCTGACTAAAGCATAAACGGCAAAGAATATGCCATAAACGAACATCCCCCGAATTTTCCTTTGATTATAAAGAATTTTCGGGGATATTTTTTTATTCTATTCTGATCATTCTAACGTCTCTGCCAACTCTCCATGATCCAGACTATATTTTTGCAAATCATTCCGTCTTCGTATAACAGATAAAAACTATCTCCATATAAGTTCATGAATATGAAGTTTGATCACACCCTTTTCCTTAGAAGTCCATCTTCATCCGCTGTACAAACTTTTCCGTTCTCATAAGAATACAGCAGAGTCACAGCGGTATTTATCGGTTTTGTCATATATCCGCTTGCAAAAAGCTTCATCAGATTTTTTTTTCCTGATCCGCTAAGACCCTTTATAATCATACAGTGCTCCTGCGTAGCCATACCTATCAGATCTTCTTTTGCCGTTTCTTTACATCGGAAGGATCTGAAATATCAAACATGGACAGTTTTCATTCCTTCTACCGCTCCTCTTTTTTCATCCGCTTCCATTCCAAGTCCTAACAGCATTCCTTCGCCGTATCCATGCAGATATTCGAAAAACCACTAATCTTCAATTTTCCTAAAACCTTCGGTTTTTCGTCAGGATAAGTCTATAAGTGGATCTGTTTGTCGAAAATGTCACCACATATCCGTATTTCCCAAAAACGGACTGCATAAATCTCTTCGCCTTTTGCGAGATTCTCTATTTTTCCTTTGATCTTCAGATTTTTTTCCTAAAATATAAAGCTGGTTATACGTTGTGCTTTCCTGCGTATCATATCCGATGATCTCTCCATCGATATCGTCCGTCACTTTCTCGATCCCGTATGCCGTCTTTGTGGTTGCGATCCGAAGATTTCCCTGATATTCACTCATTGCCATATCATCCGTCAAAACTCCTTCAACACTTCCGATGCCTCTAATTTCATTTTCCATCCGATAAGAAATCCTGCTGACCTTCGTACTGTCGCCTCTGCGTTCCTGCTTCTTCCCAGTCCGGATAACTGCTGTCTGTCACATAGATATTTTTTTCACTTACATAAAATAGCTCTGCCCCGGTCACTGCCTTTGGTATCTTGAAACTTCCGGTTGTTTTAGATCAACGATGCCATGACCAGATAGGGAAGTGCTTAAACAGTCCTCCGGCAGAAAAAAATATCTTTTTCACTCAACAATTTTTCCATCTACCACCGGATATACCTCATACTTCTCCTTTATCCGGTTTCTGCGTCATGTTCTGCGCAAAAAAGTAGAAATATCCATCGGAAATTCCCCATAGCTGCCTTTACCGTAAAAGTATGGATTTTCTTTTTTGTTGCAGATTCTTCGTATCATAGATATGAATCTTACAATAAGCAGTTCTGTATACATCTGTTTATTTAACAAAGCAATATCTTCTGTCGTACTGGTGTCACTGTTATTTAATTCAGGATTCTATGACGATCAGCCGGTCTTTCCATATATAAAAATCAGAAATACTTTTCAAAGCCACGAATCTTGCTCTTTCGCTTCAACTGTTTTGAGCATTCAGATCTGAATGGCATAATTCTCGAGGTGGCAGTCTTCGTTTCTTCTGAAATCACCTGATAGAGGTATCTTCCATCGTTTTTTATAACATCTCCTTCATCCACATTTTTTTCCTGTATTAGTAACTCCATGCTCTGTCTGATCACTGCTTTCTTTTTGTCTCACCCGAACAGCATCTGAACTTTCTTCGTTACCCGCTGTCGTTCTGCCATATCGGCTGTATCCAGCGTTCCGATGGCATATTCCTGTACCTCCCCTGTACATATTCTCCTGCCAAAGTTCGGAAAACTGCTGATATATGTTGTGATAGGTTGTATGAGCAGCCGTGTCCTTCGTCTGTGACTTCGTACCATATGTCTGCTGATCTGTTCCCGCTTTTCTTGGATCCCACTTCACCCTGCGAGCAGGATGATACATAGACATGCTGCGGTTACAGCAGGATACCAGTGTTTGATGTTCCAGTTATATTTTTATGTTTCTTTGCTGCTCACCGGTCGTTTGCGTTTTTATATATTTCCGCATATTCTCTGTCTCTAACTCCGGCGGATCTCCTCTGCCTCTGCTGACTGTTCTAAGTATTTTTTATTTCTTCTTCATCCCATGAATGATTGCTTTTTTATGTTCCATTCTCATCCCTCCAGCTTCTCTCTCATTTTTTTCAATGCCCTGCGGTATTTAGAACGGATGGTGCTTGATTTTTTCTAAAATACCAGCAATCTCTTTCACCGGTATATCCACCAAAAACAGACAACGCCACGATCAGCCTTTCCTCATCTTTTAATTCCCAAAATACTTTTTTACGGCAGCCTGCATCGCAAAAATCTGTTTCTTTTGATGTTTCTTCGCTCCGATTGCTCAAAATATCTTCGATATCATCCTCTTTACGAAACCATGTCCGCATTCGCCTTTTGCAACGATTCACAAGGATTTGCATCATCCATGCCGCATACTTTTTCTTTTTCCCGCAACTGCCCCCATTTTTCATAGGAGATCAGTGCCGCATCCTGTACCGCATCTTTTGCCTCTTCAGCATTTTTTCAGATAATAATATGCTGTTTTATACATCCGGGGATAAATCTCTTCATAACAACGGATGAATTCTTCCATAGGTCCCTCCTCCTGTGCTCTGTGAGCATGCCTACTCACTTGCACTCATTATATCAGAGTCCCGGCATGGCGAAAATGTTGCATTTATTTTTGTGCTATTTTATTTTTTGAAATTCAGGTGGAATTGGATTTTCAGGCAGATGCCCACTCTCCCTCTTTTAGATTTTAATATTGGTGAATACTTCTGAATCTGTTTGTTGAATCAAATCATTTTGTTTTGAATTGTTCTATTGAATTTTTGAGAAGTTACCACAGAGACGCACAATGAAATATGGAAAGTTTCTTTTTGTGCAATGGAGATGAAACTCAAGAAATCGTGAAGCCCACTGGCGAACACGATTTCTGCTTTCAGAGGTTCATCGGAATGTTCTGCACAAGGAAACTTGGAATATTTCATTTGTGCCCCTATTAATTCCACCAGAAATAAATCCCAATATTTTAACCCTGATATCTAAATCACCATACTGACATTTTCCTATATTTTAAGGCAGCCGCTCAACGCTGCTGCCTCATCAGATCCTCTAACGTAATACCACGAAAATAATCTTTCGTCAGTTTATAATAATCTTCCCATACCGGCAAGTCCTGCATGCTGCCGCCTGTTCACATACAGCCGCATTTTCCTGCAGACAGGACACCGGTGCTAAATCTCCTTCTGCAAGAATTAAAATATCCCACAAAGTCACCTCGGATGGCTCTTTTTCAACCGATATCCACCGCCAATGCCGTGCAGGCTGTCTACCAGCCCGCCTGTTTTCAGTACCGGCATCATCCGCTCGATATATTTTAGGGATATCCCCTGACGTACCGCCACTTCTTTCATCGGGATAAATTCACCGTTACCATGCTCGGCAAGGTCTAAAAGAATACGGATGGAATATCGTCCGCGTGTCGAAATCATTCTTTTTTCCCTTCCCTTTCCTATTTTTAAACTGCTGCAAACTTTTTCAAGATCTGCGATAATATCGTCAATATGCTCTGTTCCAATGGAAAGGCGGATCGTAGATGGTGTGATTCCCTGATCCGCAAGCTCTTCTTCTGACAACTGGAATGTGGTAGTTGCCGGATGGATCACCAATGATTTTACATCTGCTACATTTGCAAGCAGCGAGAAAATCTCAAGATTATCGATAAAGCGGTATGCCTCTTCCTGACCACCTTTGATCTCAAATGTAAAATGCTGCCGCCACCATTTGGGAAATAACGCCTCATAGAGTGCATGATCCGGATGATCCGGAAGGGATGGATGGTTTACTTTTTGCAACTTTTGGATGGTTGCGAAGATATTCAATGACTTTTTGGTATTCTCGGCATGTCTCTCTAATCGAAGAGAAAGTGTCTCTGTTCCTGTAACAGTAAAAATGCCGCAAATGGTGAAATTGCTGCCCCTGGTCACGAAGCAGGATGGCACGGATATATGTTACAAATGCAGCAGGACCGGCAGCATCTACAAAAGATACTCCATGATAACTTGGGTTTGGTGCTGCGATCGGTGCATATTTTCCACTTGCTTTCCAGTCAAATTTTCCGGAATCTACAATGACTCCTCCAAGAGTTGTACCGTGTCCACCAATAAATTTTTTGCAGAATGTACGACAATATCTGCACCGTGTGCTCGATCGGACGGATCAGATATGGAGTACCAAAAGTATTGTCTACTACAACCGGAATGTCGTGTTTATGTGCAATCTCTGCGATCGCATCAATATCCGAATGTCACTGTTTGATTTCCAAAGTGTTCTAAATAAATGCTTTCGTATTTGGTAAAAAATAGCTGCTTCTAACTCTTTGAGGTCGTGGGCATTGACAAATGTTGTCTCTATTCCAAACTGTACTAATGTATGCTCTAACAGGTTAAATGTTCCGCCGTAAACTGTTTTCTGTGCAACAATGTGATCTCCTGCCTGTGCTAATGCCTCGATTGCATAGGTAATGGCTGCTGCTCCTGATGCAACTGCTAATGCTGCAACTCCACCCTCTAATGCTGCAATTCTCTCTGTTCAAATACATCCTGTGTGGAATTTGTCAGACGACCATAGATGTTTTCCCTGCATCACGAAGTCCAAATCTGTCTGCTGCATGCTGTGAATCATGGAATACGTAAGAAGTGGTTGCATAGATCGGTATGGCTCTTGCATCTGTTACCGGATCTGCTTTCTCCTGTCCTACATGAAGCTGCAATGTTTCAAATTTATAATTACTCATCTTCTTTACCTCGTTCTTTTTCTTTAAGATTTATTTGTTTTTTTTTACACACCTACCAAGTAGGTTGGTGTTATATTATAGCAAAATTTCCACTTGTCAAGGACTTTTATTATCTTTTTTTCTGACAAATTTAGGAGGCACTTCTTCTGCTTGGGAAGAGAAGTGCCTCCTGTTTATAATATTCTAAAGTTTGATTCTATTATGAGTATCGCTCACTCATAATTCCGTTGCTCGCTGATCCATGGATCATGCTTTCACTTTGCAGTCAATGTTCCATTTTCCACATCGATCAGGATGGTTCAAGAATTCCGGTCTGAAATGTGCTTTCAGATCACCCATTACCATCTCCTGACTCTGTTCATCGATCGAACCATCGTCCTTAATTCCTTCCAGCAGATAGTTTGCACCAATGTTGGAAGTCATGATCAAAATCGTATTCTTGAAATCGACCGTACGTCCCTGAGAATCTGTGATTCGTCCGTCATCAAGTACCTGCAGCAATACGTTGAAGACATCCGGGTGGGCTTTCGATCTCATCAAAAAGAACAACCGAATACGGTTTTCTTCTGACTGCTTCTGTCAACTGTCCGCCTTCATCATATCCGACATATCCCGGAGGAGCTCCGATCAGTCTGGACACGGAATATTTCTCCATATACTCACTCATGTCAATACGGACCATATTATTCTCATCGTCGAACAGACTCTGAGCAAGTGCTTTTGCAAGCTCCGTCTTACCGACTCCGGTCGGACCAAGGAACAGGAATGAACCGATAGGCTTGCTTGGATCCTTGATGCCGGCTTTGGAACGGATGATTGCCTCTGTCACAAGTTCTACTCCTTCATCCTGTCCAATGACACGTTTATGCAATTCATCTGCAAGGTGAAGTGTCTTATTTCTCTCGCTCTCCGTCAGCTTTGCAACCGGAATTCCGGTCCATTTGGAAATAATCCTTGCGATCTCATCGTCTGTAACAGATTCATGCACAAGTGAAAGATCTTTTTTTTTACCTTCGCTTCTTCCTCTTCCAGTTGTTTCTGCAACTGTGGAAGACGTCCATACTGGAGCTCTGCTGCCTTATTCAGATCGTACTCTCTCTGAGCTTTCTGAATCTCCTTGTTCACCTGCTCGATCTGCTCACGGATCTTCTGCACATGCTCTACGGAATTCTTCTCATTCTCCCACTGTACTTTCTTACTTGCATACTGCGCTTTCAGTTCTGCCAGTTCTTGCTGTAAGTGTTCCAGACGTTCTTTACTTAACCGGTCATCTTCTTTCTTAAGAGCCGTCTCTTCAATCTCCATCTGCATCACACGACGGCGAAGCTCATCAAGCTCTGTCGGCATAGAATCAAGTTCTGTTTTGATCAATGCACACGCCTCGTCAACAAGGTCGATTGCTTTATCCGGCAGGAAACGATCAGAAATATATCTGTTCGAAAGTGTAACTGCCGCAACAAGCGCACTATCTGTGATCTTAACTCCATGGAAGACTTCGTATCTCTCTTTCAGTCCTCTCAGGATAGAGATTGCATCCTCAACGGTTGGCTCATCTACCAGAACCGGCTGGAAACGACGCTCCAATGCAGCATCCTTCTCAATATACTGACGATACTCATCCAGTGTTGTTTGAAATTGTGATTTTTTCTGTTTTGACACCAATTTGACACCAATTTCTCTTTTTTGTGGTGTCAAGCATTTAACACCATACTATCTAGTCTTGCAATCTCATTTTCAATCCTTGTCAGCTCTCCAATATGGTTATACACTTCCATTGTTACATCTATATGAGCGTGTCCCATAATATATTGAAGAACTTTTACGTCCATACGGCACTCTGCCATTCTGGTACAAGCTGTGTGACGCATTACATGAGCTGAAAACTTTGGTAACAGCTCTGCTTTCCTATGCTCTTTTTTTGCTCTCTCTACTTCGGTTTTGTTATATGCGTCTACAATGTTGTATAAAACACTATTTACGCCATTCGGCATAAGCGGTCTGCCCGATTTTGCTGTAAAGACAAACCCCGAACACCCGTCCACCTCAATGCTCTTATCCTTTGCAAGCATAAAATTGATTTTTCTTTGTTCCTCAAAGGCTTTTGCAACTTCTTGTGTCATACGTATAATACGAATACCCGACGACGTTTTTGGTGTTGAGATATGGAACTTGCAACCGTCGCCTAAATTCTTATAAATGAGCTGGTGGTCTACATTAACCGTTTTTGCCTTGATGTTTATATCTTTCCATGTAAGACCAATAAGCTCCCCACATCTTAACCCCGTACCAATCATTATGGTAAACATAGGATAATATGTGTTATAGACATTGCTCTGTTTTACAAACTCCATAAACTTTTCTTGTTGAGAAACTGTTAAGGCTTCTTTTTTTCCTCTGCTGGTTTTCCATAATCACTAATGGAACTTTTTGCAGGGTTCTTTCGGATAATATCATCATCAACAGCCATTTCTAATGCAGGATAAAGCAGGTTGTGAATATACTTGATTGTAGAATAAGCATATCCAGCTTTGGAAAGTTTCGCATAATACGCTTTAATATGTGAGGGTAAAAGCTGAACAACTTTAATATTTCCAATCTCGTCTTTTACTCTGTTTTCCCAAGCACGAACATAACTAACTCTTGTAGTATCAGCCAGCTCACGAGTTGCCATATAACGCTCAAATAACGTGTTGAGCGTCATTTTTTGATTGCTCCGTCTGTCAATATGTTATCTTCCATATCTTTTGCAATCTGCTTCTCTTTTTCTCGAAGCTCTGGTAAATCTTGTGCATAGACTGTCAATCTCTTGCCTGTTCTTACATCTGTATAACGATAACTGTATCTTCCATCATTACGCCAGTTTTCGCCCTCTCTTAATTTTCTTCCTTTTGGGTCTTTTCTACTAATTGCCATGAGAACCATTCCTTTCTGAAAAAGCCTCTTTTCTTGTTCTCACAGCGTGCTTTGTCCTTTCTTATTATACTACACACGCCAGAGAACATAAATAGAAAATCGCTCTATTCTTCCAAATATAACAAGTATTTCTTGACTTTTTCTATGGAATAAAGAACCCTGCGACCTATCACAATTTTTGCTCCTGCCTGCTCGCCAATCTTTCTTGCAGTAGCACGACCACAAGATAACATAGCAGACAGTCCCTCTATATCAACAGCAATCGGCTGTTCCGTTGCTCTTATCTTCGTTTTATTCATATTCCAACACCTTACCTCGCTGGAACATCACATCATTTAACACATCAGTATTTAACATAATGTAACACCCCCTTTACTGTGTGTCTATTTATAAGTTACATAAGCAGACAGACGGCTTTGGAAAGCTCCGTTAGTATCTCAACTATTCCCATTCTTGTGGGCAGAACCGCACCATGCGGACGTATCATTATTCTGTGAGGATAGGTCGTGGCAAAACGACTTTTCCAACAGTCGCTCTCGGATCACTGCGTGGGTCGCTCGCTTTCTTTTGAAAAGGTCGTGGCGTACAGTCCCCGTGGCTCGCTATCTCACAAACGTATCTGTCTGCTTTATTCAGTTGTCAACGAATCATGAAAGCTTATCTCAGCCTATAATGAAAATAGGATACTGACTCCACTACTTTTTTCACTTCTCTTTTTGCCTTACAATAGTCTTAGGCAGGATTAAGTTTGATTGCACCTTGGAGGATTTGCACCCCGTTTGTCAACGTAAATGATTTGCCCTTGAGCACAGCATATTGTCGCACCTTTTATGAATAGCACGAGTAGCAAAGTCCGTATTATCTCGGGCAAATCTCCTGCCAATTCTATAGTAAAGGAGTTGTTCTGTATGAAAGACCTTCTGGAAATTTCCTGTGGACTGGATGTCCACAAAGAAAAAATTGTTGCATGTATCCTGACTGGTCCTCTGGGCAAGCCAACACGTTCTGAAATCCGTGAGTTTTCTACATTGATTCCGGATATGATAGCATTACGGAATTGGATCGTTTCTAAAAACTGCCATCATGTAGCTATGGAAAGCACCGGTATCTATTGGATGCCGATTTATGAAATACTGGAGGATGCTTTCTATGGTGACATTACCCTGCTTGTTGTAAATGCACGCCATATGAAAAATGTTCCTGGCAAAAAGACCGATATGCGGGATTCCGAATGGATTTCCACCTTGCTTCGCGCCGGACTTCTGAACGGAAGTTTTATTCCCGAAAAAAGAATTCGGGAATTCCGCGATCTAAATCGTTACCGTAAGAGTGTCATCCGCGATATTACATCACAGAAGAACAGGATTGAGAAATTTTTACAAAGTTCCGGCTTCCGTCTATCATCCTTTATTTCTGATATTTTTGGCGCTTCGGGTAGAAACATCATTCTGCATTTAATTGCACATGGGCAGATTGATAAAACTGCTTTAGATTCTTGTCTCAAAACCAAGACCAGAAACCGTATTGATGAAATTCTCATGTCCGTGAACGGAACACTGTCAGAACACCAAAAGGCATTTTTAAGGATTTTATTCTTCTTCGATTTCTAAGGCAATATCAAACCCTAAAATCATTTTGATAAGTGCTTCTCGGATAAGTCCCTTTAACTCCATATCTACAACAATATAGACATTGCCGTATTCATCATAAAGTGGACGCAGACAGCACTTTGATATGTACGGGTCATAAAATGCCAGTATCTTTTCAATCGCTTTTTCGTCCCCGTCCATTGCCTGCGAAAAGCAAGTAGTAGGACGGCTTCTTCATTGTGTGTTTCATTTTACTGCTTCTCCTTTAGTATTTTTTTCATAGTTTCCAAAGCATGATGTCGGTTTCTAAATACACCGCTTTGCGTGATTTTCTGTAAGTTGGCAATTTCACTTTCTGTCATTTCCAAGAAGTAATACATCAACAGAGTATTGCGTTTTCTTTCTGGAAGTTTCTTCAAGGCTTCTGCCAATTCATCATCAAGGACACGAATATCAATGCCACATACTGAAAAGATTGTATAATCTGTTTCGTAGTCATCCCACACAGCAAAATTTTCAACGAAAATTTCTGGAAGTTCACAGAATGGAATTTCTTTATCTTTTCGTCGTTTCAATCCTTGTTGGTAGTCCTTTACAATATGACGGACAACTTTCTTTAAACAACTTTCAAAACGACATTGAACTGTTTTCTGGAAGTCAGACGGTTTCATCAATCTCACCTCCTTTCCTTTATGATTTGAAAAGTGTTTATCCCTCTTTCCGCACCATATAGGGAATGAAAGGTGTGATTTAATGACCTCTTTTGAAAAATTTTTTAAATTTTTTCGGGTATGAAAAAAGCCCGCACAAAACATATAGTCTGTACGAGCCTTTAAAGCTAAAACATATTCAATTTTTAATAGTGTGCTATTAGGTGGAATTTGATTGCAAATAATTGTACTTAAAGTTTTCCATAATGCAAGCCCCTTAAAGCACCGTATCAATGTTGGCATGGTTTTCAAATTACTCTGAAAAATTATGAACTGTTCCTTTTGGAAATGTAATGGTCAGTCTTGTATATTCTTTTTCCGTAGAAGCAATATCCAATTTCAAGCCCAACCTATCGCATAATTTTTTCGATAGATACAGTCCCATACCCGTTGCATTTGCCTTGTTTCTATTTGAACCCGTAAAACCTTTTTCAAATACACGGGATAAATCAGACGCTTTTATTCCACAACCATTATCTTCAACCACAAGTAATATATTTGTACCATTGTCTTGACTGTATATCGTCAGCTTATTTTCTTGCTTATCAAAATACTTAATCGCATTTTGCACGATTTGAGATAGAATGAATGTCAGCCATTTTTCATCAGTATAAATGACATTTTCTATGTCATGGATATTGATAATTGCTTTTCTTTCCATAAGCGAATGACGGAATTTCAGAATGACATTATGTATCACTTCGTCTAACTGCAACTGTTTTACAAAATAGTCCTTTTCCGTATTTTCGCTTCTTGCATAGTAGAGCATTTGTTCCACTAACTGAAATATTTTGTCTGTTTCTTTTTTTAATGTGTAATTTTTTGTATTGTCAAACGTCAAAGACAATGCGCCGATCGGTATTTTAATTTCATGGGCGAAGCTTTCAATATATTCCTGGTATTCCTGCTTTTCTTCGGTAATTTTTCCGATTTTGTCATTCATCGATTTGCAGGCCTTTTTTCAGTGCGTAGCAATAGGCTTTATTTTGAAATTCTTTTGGCTTTGGTAAAACGTCTGCAATATAATAGGTTTCTTCCAGTCCGTCTACTAAATCAATAATATGTTGTGAAACGTTACGTTTCTTCCGATACAAACACCATTGAAAGCCCTTGTATGCTGATGAACAGAATTACCAACGATACAACAAACAGCGTATCTACACCGTAGAAAATCAAGAGAAATGCTACTACGGCAAGAAAGAAAAGCTGAAACAATATCTCTGTTATTTTTTTTCTTCTAAGAATGTAAAAAAAACTCACAGTTTCCAACCCTTTCCTCGTATATTTTCCAATAAATGAACAATACCGATTTCTTTCATTTTCTTTTTTAGACGGGTCATATTAACCAATAATACATTTTCGTCTATATAATATTTGTCATTCCACAGCTTTTCCAATAGTTCTTCTTTGCTAATAACTTTATCTTCGTTCATAAAGAAGTAGTACAAAATACGAAATTCATTTCTTGTCAGTTCAATGCTTTGCTCTTGATACTTCAAAATGGATAAATGTAAATCAAGGGTACAATCTTTTTTGACAAGCTCACGGAAATTACTCGGGTTTGACAACTGCAATGCACGCTTGATCTTCTCAAGAAGAATAAGCGTGTCATACGGCTTTGTGATGAAGTCAATTCCGCCCACTTGAATACTTTTCAATTCGTCAGCATTTGTATCTCTGCTTGTTACAAAGATAATCGGTACTGGCATGACTTGTTTTATTTTCCTGCATACTTCGTAGCCATTCTCATACGGCAGGTTAATATCAAGCAGAACCAGTTCTATGGAATATTGCTTTAATTCATCTGTCAGGTTTCCAAAGTCAGTCAATAAAACTGTTTCATATCCTTGTGTGTTCAATAATTTAGAAAGCTCCAAACGAGTGATTTCATCATCTTCGATAATTGCTATTCTCATTTCAACCCCCCCTTGATTTACCATTATAATAATTCCACAGCAGGAGAGCTAGAAAAATCTAACTCTCCTCATTGATATTTCGTTTGAAACCGATATACGTCGCTATCCAGTAAATACTATAAATTAGGAAGAAGATAATTAAATTCAAGCCAAAGTACATTAGATAAAGGTGTTTATCTCCCAAAATTTGTTGATACACATTATTCAATGACGACATCATCACGAAAGAACATAATATTGCTGATATTGCAGGGACACAAAATAATATCAATAATTGTTTTCTGATTGTCTTAAATAGCGACTTATCATTTATTCCTAATCTTCGCAAGGTCAAGTAGCGATATTTGTATTTAGTAGAGTCGCTCAATGATTGAACTGCCAAAATTGTCCCTACTGCGGAAATCAAGATAAATGCAATGTACATAAACAGACTGACTACTATTGCAACCATTGCTTTTTGTTGTTCTATTTCTGCACCTCTTACGTTTACTCTATACGACTCATCATTTATTTCTCCATTTTCATCAACCTTTACTAATTGATGTTGCATATCTTCTTTTATCTTATTTTCTAATTCTGCGTCTGTATCTTCTTTTGTATCTATAATCAAATGATTTTCTGATACTTCAAGTCCTTGAACATATTTATCTGGAAGTACAACAACAAATCTGCCAGTATTAGTTATAGAGTTCCAATAAGACTTAGTGTCATATCCTTTTAATTTCAAATTTTTATTTGCTACTGTTATGGTTTCAATGTCTTTGTTATCTTCAACCTCATATGCAAACTTGCTATTTGTAACTATATAGTATTCGTTATCATTTAAAGAAAGCAACGGCATCTTTCTTAATTCTAGTAACCTATTATAATCACTTAACTTCAAGACTGGGTCAAAATCATAATATTCTGATTGGAAGAATTTTTGTACCTGATGATTCGGCTCTTTATAAATGTCGTACTCAATGGTATTATCAATCGTATATTCTTCTTCCATTACTCGAATATATTCATCAAATACCTGCTTATCATCAAAGAGTTGTATATCATATGGTGCATTTAAATTCACGCTGATATCATACGAAGCTTTGTTGATACTAGAATAATTCAGAGCCAGCAGTGAAGTTAAAATCAACATAGACAATGTACCAAATGTGAAGCTCATTGTTCTTGCTTTAGAAGCAAATGTTCTTGCTACAAACAGATTGTCATTTTGATATTTCATTTTTTTATTCTTTAACAAAACAGTCAAGAACATATCTGCACAAGTTGTAGATATACCATAAATGCTGATAATCAACATGATTACGCTTACCATCAAACAGGTGAGTGTTTCTTGCTTATTAAAATTATCCATAGTACAACGTGAATTCCAGAGAAAAAGAGAAATCACACCAAGAATAATACTTAAAACAAAAATGACATTTCTTTTTTTACTGTCACGGAACATTTTCTTTTCATTTTGTTTATCAAAGTAAAGAAAATCACGTATCGTCATTTTACTTATTCTTCTTAATAGATTAAGTAAAACCAAAACATAAATAGTTAAAAAATAAATTATCAATAGTCCAATAGAAACAAAATTCAAAGAAATAAAGAGAGTTTTTGGAATACCCAGTAAGTTTACAATTACTAACGACACAAACTGGCTGAATAAAAAGCCAATAGGAATAGCTAATACAATTGCTAAAATTCCCAACAGTATATTTTCAATTACAACTAAGTGGGCAATTTCTTTTTTCTTAATGCCAAGAAGCATATATGTTCCTAATTCTTTACTTCTTTTTTCAAACATAAATTTCGTTGTATAGTTGATCAAAAAGCATATCACAAAAATAATAAGAATATTTACAGCGAACAATGAATTCTTAAATGCATCCATACTGGAACATAACTTTACAATTTCATCAGAATTTGCCAGCAAATTAAAAGCAAATATAAGAGAAAAGGATGCAGTAACGGTTATCAGATAAATCAAATAATCTTTAATATTTCTTTTTTGTATTTCTATACGCTAACTTACCTAACATTTCCCACTTCACCTCCAAGCAAGGTTAATATATCCAGTATTTCATTGAAGAAATCTTTTCTGCTTTTTTCCCCTCTGAAAATTTCATTGAATATTTTACCGTCTTTCAAGAACAAAATACGTTCACAGAAAGACGCACTAAACGGGTCATGTGTTACCATTAAAATAGTAGCCTGCATTTTCTTGTTGATTTCAGACATTGTTTCCAGTAATAATCTGGAAGCTTTTGAGTCCAAAGCTCCCGTCGGTTCATCAGCTAAAATCAGTTTCGGTTCATTGATTAAGGCTCTAGCACAAGCACAACGCTGTTTTTGTCCGCCAGAAACTTCATAAGGAAATTTCGATAAAATATCACGAATACCCAATTTATCGGCGATAGCATGAACTCTTTTCTCAATATCAGTAGGGTTCTGTTTGTTGATAACCAATGATAAAGAAATGTTTTCTCCAATCGTTAAAGTATCTAAAAGGTTGAAATCTTGAAAAATGAACCCTAAATTTTCACGTCTGAAATCAGCAAAATCTTTATCCTTGATTTTGGTAATATCTTGATTATTGACTGTAATGTGTCCGCTGGTTACAGTATCAATCGTAGAGATACAGTTTAATAGGGTAGTCTTTCCAGAACCACTAGCTCCCATGATTGCGACAAATTCGCCCTTATCTACATACATAGAAATACCGTCTACTGCCTTTGTGATATTTCCAGAGTTACCCCCGTAGTATTTTTTTACTTGCTCTAAATTTAAAATGTGTTCCATTAAAAATCGCTCCTTTCTTCCTGCCACATTTATTTGTTTTGGAATACAATTAAATTATAGCAAGGGCAGTATTCAATTACACTTACAGTTTTGAAAGTAAACAGAGAGTAAAAGAGCCGTGATAATGCAGATCACAATTTTGTGAAGCATTTCCACGACCCTTTTATTATAATTTTACCTTTGTCTTTTTGGTAATCTTGTAAATATATTCTTCTGGTGTAGGGCGTTTATTTCCAAAATACTTTTTAAAATTTGCCTGCACTTCTGGGTCGTTACTGTTCATAGCTTCATCAATCGTTGCTTCAATATCCGCCCGAACATCAGCCAATGATACACCGCCAGCTTTTGCACCAGCTTTCAATGCCTTTTTTATATCTCTTTTGTTCAGTCCTATCATATTCATACCTCAATTCTACTTTTTAAAGCTAATAAGTTTTCCATTGTATTTTACAATGATGAATATGATATAAAACACTCCTACAACAATCAAAATAAGACCTATGTAATAGCCTAATTCAGAATGAGAGATTAAATTGATAATCGGCATAACAAGAATACCAATACTAACCAGTAAAGTGCCTATTCCTATTTTTTTTGTAAACACCTTTTTATCTTTAGGGTCAAGTTGTGTATAATGATAACCATGTAATAAAGTAATATTCTCTTTTATACCTATTTGATAAGATGTAAAAAGTAAAAACAATCCTATAACTATTTCAACAATCAATTCCTCTAATTCCATAATCGTTCTCTCCTTTAATCAAAATAAAATAATTCTTCAAATTTTTTATCTAAAGCTATACAAAGCACTAATGCCAATTTTGCTGTTGGATTAAATTGTCCAGTTTCAATAGAACTAATTGTATTCCGAGAAACCCCGACTAGTTCAGCTAATTCTGTTTGTGATAATTTTTTTTCTTTTCGTACAGTTTTTAATCTGTTTCGCAAAATTAAATGTTCGTCCATTCTATAAACCTACCATTAAAAATTTATAAAAGTAATACCCCATAAATAGAAGAAAGAATAAAGCAATAACAAATTTGGATTTATTTTTTGAAATATGTGCTTCATAACCCATAGAGCCAAATGCCACAGACCCAATAATTGTCATTATGTCATAGTAAGGTTCTTTACAAACTGCTTTAATGAAAAGAATTAAAATGCAGATAAATAAAACAAACATTAAGCCAAAAGATTTCCCTTGAAGTTTAATATGTTTTTCGTATTCATCAAGATATAGATTCTCTTTTTTGTTTTGTGATAGTATTTTTTCTTTATCCATTATATAACGCTCCTTTCAAATAATACCAAGTACACTTGTCATTTATATTATAGCATTCGGTCATTACAAGTCAATATTTTTGCACAGTTTTCTTGTCGTTTTGTAAAAGCGTGCAAATCTGATAGGAAATGCACGCTATATCATTTATCCTACAATCTTCCAGTTACTATCCTTATGTAGCACAAGCTCATACTGTGATACCTGCGTAGACTTTGTCTGATTATCAATGAATTTCACCGCAACCTTGACTTTCACATTGTCGCCGTCCTTTATAAAGATAGGGTTTACCAATTCAGAATAAAGGTAGTCCCTGCCGATAGGCTCAAGCACATTTCCCGATACATAGTAAGCAAGTTCTTTTTCCGTAGCTGTCGGGTAGAGCTTAAAGAATGTTTCCAAAAATGAGGTAGCGTCATTCACGGTATCAGCGTCCACGCTTGCGTCTGCTTCTGGTGTCTTTGGCTCATAGTCTGATTTTTCGATTGCTGGTGCAAGGGTAGGGTTCTGAACGATTACCATATCCCCGTCAGCGTCCACATGGACTTTCACGGTATAGGTTGCTTTAATTGCTGTTGTCTTTTCTCCCTCTTTTATCTGCTGATCTACTTCGTAGGTGGCAGAAAAAGTGTCCGTTCCCGACTGTTCGATATTCCACACAATCACATCTATAACCGTGGAACTGGTCGGTATATCGGTTCTAATGGTATCCACATTCAAGTCCTGCAATTCCTTTGTCAGATAGCCGTTGATTGCCTGCGTTCTTGCTTCAATCGCTTCTTTGCTGTTATTCCATGTGTAATAGGACTTCGCAAAGTTCTTCACGAAATTTTCTATCCCGTTGGTGTCCTGCAAGCGAAGTTCAATGATTTCTTTTTCGTGGGTCGTGTGCTGGTCGATAGCCGTAAAATTCTTATACACCCCGAAGCTCACGCTTGCAATAAGTACCACCCACAACGCAATCACGGCTTTCTTATGTGTGCCTACCTTAACAGTACGTACCTTTTTTTCTTTTGGTTCTTTGATAGTTTCTGTCTGTTTCTTATTCTTCTTAAACATATTTTTCAAGTCCTTTCTATTGTTTTACTCGTCCTGCACCGATTAAGTGCTGTTGCCAGTAACTACTACTTAGGTCTGCATATCCTATCGGGTTGCCTGCATGGTACATCTGTGTCGGCGAAACGAGAATACCAACGTGTGTTACATAACTTCCAGCATTATAGGTAGAATGAAAAAACACCAAGTCCCCAGCCTTTGCCTGCGAAAGTGGCAGATGTTGGGTTGCGTCATACTGTGCTTGTGCTGTTCTCGGTAAGGAGATACCAGCTTTTCCATAGCACCATTGCGTCAATCCCGAACAATCAAAGGAAGTATTCGGGTTACTGCCACCATACACATATTTCCAGCCTTGATATTTCAACGCTTCATTCATTACCTTTTGTGCCAGTTCTCCCGATACCTGCGGAACAGTCAAATACTGATTGACTAATTCCACATAGAACATATTTCCATAGCCATACCGCCAGCCCCCGTTCTTCGCAACGGCTATCGGGTTGGTGTAGGTTACTTTCTTTCCACCCGATTTCTCACGAGCGAAGCTCTCTGCAAGATTAAAAGTGTGTTTCTTTCCTTTTCCTGCCACATATCCCACATAGCCACCGCCATAGTTATAGGACTGTATCGCTACATTCAAGTCGTCGATACCTTGATTTTTGCAGGAAGAAAGCAGGGACGCAAAATACTTACACCCCTGCTTGATTGAACTTTCTGTATCTAAAGAGTTAGGTGGTAAACCCAGACTTTCCGAACTCTGCATAACATCTTCTGCCGTACCGCCACTTTCTACTTGAATGATAGCAAGTAGCACATTGACATACTCGGAGATACCGTTTTCTCTGGCGTATTTTTCCACCATAGGCTGATGTTTCAAAACTTCTGCGGATAGATTCATACCCGTAATGCCAGAAGAAAAGTTGCTGTTCTCGTCGTCGCTGTCCGCACTAATCAAGACACCAAAGAAAAGAACTATGGAAAAGAGGATAGGAAACAGACTGCCAATGATAGCGATATGTTTCAGTTTCATTTTTTCTTCTGTCCTTTCTTCGTTACAAGGTTACGGGTTTTCTCTGTGGTCTGCTGGTTCTTCTGGACGCTCTGCGTCTGCTGAACCTTTGTCCTGCGGTCTTTGGTGTAATTCTGGTGTGTTTCCTGCGATACTACTTTTTCTACATTCTGCCTATGTGCTGGCTGTGCCGACTGGGTCGCTTTTCTATCAGAAGCACCAGAAGATAGCGGACGCTCTTTGATAACATTTGTCTTGACTGGCTCACTTGCTTTTGAAGTGGTCGCTGTGGCAGGACGTTTGACTTCCTGCGTTTTTTCCGCACTCGGTTTTGGAATGATTGAAGCTGTGGCTGGTCGCTCATGGGGACGGGTAGCTCCCGTTGTCGCTGATCCGTCCGTCTTTCGTGCCTGCCTTGCTTCTTGTGCCTTTTGAAGCTCCATACGTTTGTCAGCGATATTTTTCTTATGCTGCTCCTGCTTTTCCAATCGTCCCGACTGTCTGGACTGCTGTTCCTGCACCATGCCACGCTTGAAGTCGGACACGCTGGACTTTGCCTTTTCCTTTGCGGAATATACCGCATAAGCAGTCTGTGTCGGTATATCCTTGATATTCTCTTTGACAGCGTTTGCCTTATCCTTCACTTTATTTTTCGTATCTAAGACAGCACCCACCTTTGAACCTGCACGCTGTCCCATGCTGGAAGTGGTATTGCCCCGATTTTCTTTAGAAGCCGTATTTTTTCTTTCGGCTCTCTTGCCAGCAACGGCACTTCCAGCCACCGCACCAGCCACACCGCCCGAAATACCGCCAGCACTTACCGCCCTTGCAATACGGTGTTCCATACGCCTAGCTCTATGTCGCATAAACAGATACGGTCTGCGGAAAATTCTTCGTCCCATGCTTTGACTATCATTAGCGTTCAAAGAGAACATACTCATTAAATCGCCCAGCTTCATATAGATACCAGCAAAACATACTATCTGCAAGAACGCCACCATAAAGAACGGATAGTCCGTGGAAATGTTATAAAACATACTGGAAATGCTGAACGCCACCGTTACAATGAGCGTTATTCCTGCCCGTGTCATAATGGTATTAAACACCCTCACGATTGCCTGTTTTACCATGCTTTCATAGCTCGGTATCATGGAAAGTAGAAAACTGATAGGTAAAAACATTGCAAAGATAATAAAAAGTATCTGGCTGAACAACATCATGCCCGTAAGCAAGAATACAAATATCGTGATACCTAAGTTGAAGAACAAGAGGAAGAACACCATACCTAAACGGTTCACGACCTGCGGTATCGTCAGATTGTTGTTGTCGTTATCTTCGATTTCTGTTTTCACGACTTCCTCTCTAGTTTTCCCATCCTCGTCCTCTGGGCTTGCCGATACGAGAGCTTCTACACGGTCTGTCCCGATTTCTTCTGCGTTGCTGTTCCCGAATTGCAGAAGTAGCCACGGCTGTTCCACTTGAATAGAAAATAAGCTGTCCCGTATCAAGTCCACGCTGTCCTTGCCCTCGCTGTCAGAGTTAGGGAGCATGATTTTTGTTCCCAAGTCTAAAGAAGCGGTACTGATGTCTGATGAAAATTCATTTATCTTCTTAATGTAGTCGGGAGCATAAGCAATAAATGAAGCGGACAGCACGAACACCACCACAAAGTTGATAACAGCGTGAAGTGCCTTGCTGGTTTCCCGTTTTATCAGTCCCGTATAAGCAACGTAAATTCCCACCACTAAGATAATGAGAAGCAGGAAACCAACATAGAAGCCCGTAGAAGAAAAGCCGTTCTCGGTTACACCTGCAAGGGTCTGTATGCTCTTTCCGATACTGTCTGCCATATCGTTGATAAAATCAAGTTTATAGGCTTCCTGCACCACATAGCCCGTTGCATTGCTTAAATAAAGGCTTATCGTCCAGACAAAGTTGGTAATGCAGTAAAGCCCGTACTGCACCGATTTTCCAATCCCGTCCAGCCAGTTCCACGGCAACCACGACCAGCTATTATCTACATAAAAAATCAAGCTGGTAGTTGGAAAGCGGATATTTTGAGTAAAGATTTTCTGCGTTTATGGTATCGTCCACAAGCCCCGTCGCATGAGCCACCGTCCCCAAGAGTGAAAGCAGGATAAGGGAGAGTGCCACGCCAAACAGAGCCATTTTGAGAACGTGAAGAATCTTTTTTTTTGTGAACGCACCTTTTATCCTTTCTTTCATCACTCCACCTCATTTCTCTGTACGGGCGGTCTGGTATCAAAGGCGTGTAGCAGTTCTTCAAAGACTGGGTGTATCTGCACCACACCGACACGCCCGTATAAGTCCTGCAATAAGCATTGTCCGTTCTCCAAATCACGCAAGCGTTTCTGGTTGTTCTCATCGTCCTTGTCAATACCGAAAAACTCTAAGGTCTGCTTTATCTCGTTTATATCCGTGCTACGAAATGCAAATTTCAAGCCGATATTGTTTTTCAGACTTTCCTTTGCCACGTCCCCAGAAGATTGTGTAACGAAATAAACGCCTGCCTGCATAGCTCGTCCAGCACGAACCAGCTTGTTTGATAAGGTTTCTCCTTGTGCCACATTTAAGAACGCCCACGCTTCGTCAAGGTCTACAATCTTAAAAATGCTTCTGTCCGAATGGATAAAATCAAGGGCAAAGGTACTAATCACAATCAGCATAGACACCGACAATAATTCAATGGTCGTGTATTCCTCAAAGGTGGTGTCTTTATCTGGCAATACTAAGTCCGCTACTTGAATGATATTGAGCTGGTTGTCAAGGCTGATAGCATTTTCCACCGTACCGTCCGAAAACAGCAGGTGTGCAAAGTCGTAGTCTGTAAAGCTGTCGATATGGTCTGCGATATTTCTTGATATGGGCGTATCTTCACGGCGTAGCTCGTCTATCACATGGAGCAAGCCCCGACTGTCGCTCTGGGTAACGGAACGCACCGCTTTTCGTAACACGGGGAATTTTTCGCCGTCCCTAGAGGAAATACCCGTAAGGAATGTCAAGATGTCGATTGCCAGACTTTCAGCGTCTTTAACATTCTTCATAATCACGAATGGGTCAAGAAGTCCTGCATTGTCCTTGTCGCTGGTAAGATTTACGATATTGATTTCATGGGCTATCTCTGGGAGCGTTTCTTTCCAGTTGCCACGCTCGGCTTTGGGGTCTAAAATGACTGCTTGACCGCCAAACAACACCGCATAATATACCAGAAGATTGTTGCAGAACGACTTCCCACCGCCAAGCGAACCGACAAAAGCAGAAGCAAGGGCATTTGTAACTGTTCCTTTTACGCCTTGCGAAGCTAAAGACGGTTGCAGGTACACATTTCTTCCCGTATCAACAGAATAGCCCATATAGATACCCGTAGTTTCCCCTAACTGCTGGGTAGCACCAAAACCAAGACCTGCTAGAAGTCTGATTTTACATACTGCACATAATCATTGATATATCGCTTGCTGGCAGGAAGAAATTCAGAATGAAGCCCCAGCATATCGCCAGCAGGACGCACCAGTTTTACATTGAGGTCGTCGTAAAAGTCCTTGACTTCATCACAACGGCGTTTCAGCTCGTCAAGATCGGGTGCAGACACCCGTATGACGTAGCTTAACTTATACATACTTTCTTTTGTCTGGTCTAAATCAGTTTCCAGCTCGTCCACGCTGTCTAAAGCGTCCACCACATTTGAGCTGGTTTCACTTCCTGCTTGATAGGCGTGATTATCAAGGTCTTTCAGTTCCTTTTTCTTGTTGCGGACGGTCGTTAATGCTTTCCGATTTTCCACGATTTCTACATTCATAGAAGTATCAACGGGGAATGTAAATTGCTGTTGCTGGAAATAGAAGATTTCACTTGACGGAAAATCAAGCTCGCCTACAATCGCATTGACGGTAAAATAGGACACATAACTTTCCTTGTCCTCATGTTCCAATCTTAAATACCGCTGGCTTTCCTCAATCACACACCTTGTCGGACGGATAAGGTCGTAGTATTTCATCAGCGTTTCTTTGTTCAATTTCTTCTTCGGTAGCTGGTACTCATAATCTTCATAGGCGATACCGTCCCTGCCGTAAAGATGTTCCATGAGATACCCAAAATCATTGATTTCCAAGCGACGCACCTTAAAGCGACGGGAGATTTTATTTTCCAGTAACTTTTCCATTTTCATGTAACGGTTGATTTCATCATTCGGCATGGAAACAAAGTCATTCATCAGCGTGTGGTTTACTTCATGGAGAAATTCCGTGAATGTCAGCCACGCCGATTTTTTGATGTTCTTCAGATTAAGCTGTTCTTCCGTAACCATGAGCTTAAAGCCAAGAAAAAAGCGGTAGTCCACTTGATTGTCCCCAATCATAGATACTAACGCTTCGGTCTGTTCGTCTATCTTCTGGTAGGCAACTTCCTTTAATTTTCCCGTTACCAGTTTCTTTGACTGCTCCTGCATACTTCGTATTGAGCTTTCTGTGGCAATCTGCAAGGCATGGATTTTACCCTCACGAGATTGTGCGATTAGCTGGCGAAAGCTGTCATGCACGATAAATTTCTGCTCTGCGGATAAGAAAGAATAGTTATACGGTATCAGCTCATAGTAGGCGAACACCTCATTGTCCTTGTTCCAGACAAGGTTATTGTCAATATATTTTATCGGGAACATAGTTCACACTCCTTACTGCCGTGATTGTTTCATTCAATATCTGCTTATGCAGTTTTACGGCTTTTCCTGCATAAGTGATTTTGGGTCGCAGGGCATAGGTTATCTGTGATTTCAAAAAGCTGTACGGCTTCTTTCCGTCAAAGGTTTTCTGCGACATGAACCAAGTGAGAGCAACGGGAATACCAAAGTATTTGAGAAATGCTCCCTCAATCATGGAAAGTGGGGGAATATCCCCAAACAAAATGATGAGAAATTCCGTAATCACAAACCATGTAATCTGTGTAAAAGTAACGGGAAAGGGTAAGTTAAAGTCATTGATTGCATATAAGACTTTTTCCACGTTCCAGATACCTGTATAAGATTTAATCTTTTTCAAGTTCTTTCAGCTCCTTTCAAAATAGAAAAGGACAGCCATTTTCAGACTGTCCCTTAAAAGAGAAATACGCTGTCAGTAGCAACAATGCTTGTCGCTGATCTTCCAGCGTTAATATGGTATCTCGCACATACCTCGGCTTGTTTCAATAAAGCAACCGCCCATATCCAAATCTCGCCCGTAGGCTTCATAGTCAATGTAGTTCTGTAAGCTGGGTGGAATATCCCCAAGTGCCTGCAATTCGTCTATGTAGTAGTAGGCAACGTCTGTCATGGTTTCACAGTCGGGATAATAATAAATATCGTCCTTGTGTTCCACAACTTCTTCCAGCGTCCCATAGTGGCTGATAAATTCGTCCAGACACTCTACGATATAGTCGGGAAGTTCCTCTATCATTTCATACATCTCATTGAGTTCTTCAATGGAAACATACTCGCCAATCGCAATCGGGAAGTTGTCGGTATCATGGATTGCGTATTCCTCATACTGTTCATTCAAGCCGATTTTTTCTTTCACATCTTCCTCGTCAATAGGAAAAGTGAACCAAGCACCGACTAAATAGCCCTCATTGTATTTGCCAAGATTAGCAATGTAAACCGCCATATCATCAATCATAAGCACCACCTCATTTCCTACTCTGGCAGTTCAAAGATACCGTGTTCTGTTACTAAAAATTTCCCGTGTTCCTGCAAGTGAGAAGCATAGGCTTCAAAGTCAAAATAGTAGGCTTGACAGTCCTCGGATAAATGTTTGAACGTCGGGTCGTTCATCAGCTTTTGCTTTGCAACATCTATCATGCTTTTGCAGTTGGGATAAACCGTAATCACATTCCTGCAAATATAAAGTGCTTCTAAATTTTCAAACACCGTAAGTAGTGATACATATTCTTCCTGCATATCGCTTGAAAGCTGGCGGTACATAAAATCTAGTTCGTTGAGCTGGTACACGCTTGTATGTTCGTGGACTTCATCAGCATAAGGCAACACCTTTTCGATAATACGGTAATCCCCACTTTCTGCACCGACACCTAACTTTTCTTCAAACTCGGCAACATCTATCGGCAGTTCAAACCAGTATGATATTGTTTCTTCGCCAGTTGTTCCTCTCGTTTCCACCAGCACCCTTGTTTCCTGCATTGTTCCTCACGTCCTTTCTGTTGTTTCATCACATCTTTTAAGGTCTGGTACGACATACCAAACACATATTTAGAAAAATCTTCTAACTGTCTTTCTGCATAATCGGCAGAGTTCAGTCGTTTCATTTCCTGCCACACCTTACGCTTGTAAGAGGGCAGGTCAGAAAGATAATCGCAACCGACTTTTACCTGCATATCCTTAAAAATATCGTTCATGTCATCACTCCAATCTGATTTTAGGTAAGAAAAAAGCAGTCAATCCTAAGACTAACTGCTTTGTGTGTATGGATATGGAATTTTTAAAATGGAAATTCACAATATTAATTGAGAGGCAGAAGCTTCTTCATTCTCACATTCTGCATAATCAATATTTTTTACATTTCTTGAGTGGCATATTGAACAATTCGTTCTTTAATTATTTCATATATAGTTATTTTCCCACATTCAGGACATATTTTTGCTGGTACATTTGTGGCATGATATGTTGTGCCATTATAAACTACATCAGTTTCTGTTGTAATACTTTTTAACCATTTTCTACATTTTTGACATCTAAACATAATCGCTCTCTCCTTTAACTTCTAATTTGCCGTTTTCTTCATATCCATATTATACCATTCTCATACCAGCACCACAATAAAATTTTAAGCACCGATAATCTTATTGAACAGCTCTAACAGTACATCTTTCACACCGCCAGCATTGAATACCAAGCCGACAGCAATTAAGGCAACTACCAAGAAGCCGATAAGTTTGGAAAACTCACGCTTGAAACCTAAGTAGATACCGATAACCACGATCGCCATAAGCATTAAGCTCTGTGCGTTTGATAAAAACCATTGATACAAATTTTGCCCGAAATTCATGTTATTTGTCCTCGCTCTTTTAATTGTTTGATTTCATAGTCAGCTTCTTTGCCGACATTCAAAATACACATCAAGACTACGCCGATACCCATTCCCAGAGATACCAGCAGGAAGTCTTTTAATAATATCCACATTTTTCATCACTCCTAACTTTCTACTAAATCTTTTGCAGGGGTCGTCTGCTGTTTGATTATCATTTCATGCTTTTCTGTGAGCTTTGCCTGCTGTTCGATCATTTTCCATGTAGTCTGTACCGTTTCCTTTATCAATCTTTTTCAGCATTTTCAAGGTCGGTGCTACCTGCCGTTGTACCCACCGCAATGTACGGTCTAAGGTGTAAGGCTCTGGCTTTGTCGTCAGCTTCAGACTTTGCCGATTATCGCCGATAAACCACGCCCAGCGGTCATTGAGTTTCCAGTCATTTTTTCGCTTGTCGGGTTGTTCATCAACAAACCGCACATACTGGTTGATGATAGAAAAGGCGGTCTGTTCTGCGTCATAATAGGTCAGCAAATCCCGTACTGCATAATAGGCACGTTCATTACGAAGCCGTATCTCAAAACGATTGATAATGTCGGCTTCCTCCAGCGGTGTCCCTAACTTAACGTACTGCTCATAGTCCTTTTCATAAATACAGAAATACACATCTGATTTCAGCGAACCAAGATAAAGGGTATGTCCCATATATTCTCTGTCGTCCTCTCTGTGCTTAATAAGCTCGCCCGACTGGTAAAACTTATAACTTCTGGACTTTCCGATATATTCCCGTTTCCTGCATTTTTCCGCAAGCTCTGGAATATCCAAAATGCCCGTATGGTCGTTGATAGCAAGGTCGATACGCTTCATCACGCCACCGTCTACGAGTGCGTCCATGAGGAAGTCATACCAGCTTCGTTGCTGTGCTAGCAGGTAACTTTCAAACTGCCTGCAACCACGCCCCTTTAACTCTAAAAGGACACCTTTTATCTTCGTCAGCCGACGTATAGATAAAGATGTCCCCTAAAGAGTAATGCTCCGTATAACTGTAATGTCCGTAATCTTCATGGAGCATATAATTGATATTCAGTTTTAATATGTCTTTGATGATGTGCTGTATATTCAGTGTTGGAAAACGGATTTTTACATAATCAAACAGCATGGTAAGCGGTGCTTCTGGATTGAACCTTGCCAGTTCTTTATGCAGAGTTTCCAGAAGTTCCTTTGACGGCTTCATTTTTCCGCTTTCTATCTTGTTGAGATATTCTCTTGTGATACCAGAAGCCACCGCCAGCCTGCCTTGTGAGATACCGTAAGCAATCCTTTTCTCCCGTAATTCTTTTATCCATTGTTCTTCATTCAGAACCATACCCCCCCCATCTGTCAAGTGTGAAGTTTTTTAAGACGACTTCACAGCCGATTTTTGCTAGAAAATCATGCCAGAAGCCTTATGTTTCCTATGTTTTTGTCTATTGTCTATTTGCAAACGTACCCCTCTGTTAGATACCGAGGGGTTTTACCTGCGGGCGTGGCTGACGCCACACCAGCAACGGCTAGTCCGTGCCGTCGCCTTTCGCTTCGCACGTCGCCGTCCCGTCCTGCCTTGCTTGTGCAAGAGAGCCGATAGTCTGCAAAAAATCATGTCCTTTCGGGACTAAAGGTGTGTAAAATTCACTGATGACGCTTGTTCCCACATCACAGTAACCACGACCTTTGATACGCTTCTGGAAAAACTGTTTCTTCACGTCAGAACCAAACAGCATACCGTAACCAAGCTCACTGATACGCCCCAGTCCTACACGAAAGTTGAAGTTATCCCTTATCCCGTCCGAGAAATACTTTGCGTCTGGTCTTTGACAAGCGACGATAAGGAAATATCCAGCCTGCCGTCCCAGCATGACGATTTTCTTTAATTGGCTAAGTAGGCTCGTGCTTTCCTTTACCCCCAACATTTCAAAGAACGCCACATATTCGTCAAAGATTAAAAAAGCAGGGCGGTAAACCAAGATAGGCGTAGTTTTCGCCCGTCTTATAATTCGGGCGTCGCTTTATTTCCTCACTTCGCTGTACCATGCCCTCATAAAAGGCATTGACGCAATCAATCATTTCTTCTTTGGTATGGTAGACGTTCGGCATGACCGTTCCCTAAGTCCGCAAGGTCGCTGTTCTTTGGGTCTAAAATGTAAAGAATAGCGTCTGTATGCAGTAAGGCTTCAATGAGCGTCAGCAGAAACTAAGTTTTACCGCCACCAGTCCCACCAGCGATAAGGGCGTGAGGGAGTGCGTCATATTCCCAAACAAGATTTTTCATCAACCTAAGACAGCCGTTTTCTGCCCGTACTTCATCAATGGTAATGCGGTTTGCTATCATATCATAAAGCAGGGTATATTCGATATAACCGTCATGCAAAGTCTTGTCGGTCAGTTCGCAATACAAGCCACTTTCCAGCTTATCTTCTAACCGTAAAAGCTGGTCTTGATATTTTCCCCAGCGTGATTTCACAGCGGATATGAAGCAGTCCTTTTTCCATTTGATAATAAATCTTTGGAAACCAGACGATTTTTTCCCTTGATCTGCTTTGCAGGTCAGTAAAAAAACCGCTGTCTTGTACCGTATCGGCTTCATACCACTTATTTTCCAGTATCATTCTTGCCAGCTTTTGACGGTGCAGGAGCTTCTTGAAACTGTCGTAACAGAAGCGGTAATACAGAAAAGCGACTAATGCACAAACACCAGTCGCTATCAGTATGGTTATGAAGTTGTAAGGGGAAAGCGTCAAGCCGTTTTCTAACAAGCTGAAATGCTCCCAGTCAGTACGCATGAGCTGTTTGATATTCAGTAGCAGGAGAACCGCCACGAATGCAAACAGAAGCGTCCCTATGGAAAAGTGATAAACAAGGTGCTTGTCGCTGGCTCTGATACGGTGTCCTTTAATTCTAAATATTGAAATAACATTTACCCCCTTTGCTTTCATTTTCAAAAAATATTTAATAGCCTTAAGTATCATAATTTGGTATAATCAAACCATATCTTTTCGATAGAGTGAAAGAATGAAATTTGATTTTAACCTTGCAGATTTCTTTAAGTTGCCAACCAAAATAATGTTTGCCCTTGCTCTTGCCTCTGGTATGGTTCTATTTCTTCCAGATAATATAGTTGCCAAGATGTATATGGTTGATTTCAGAAACAAATACGGCTTTGCCATAGGATTACTATTTTTAACGTCCTTTTCACTACTTGCTGTTACACTCATCATAGGTATTTATAAATATTTCAGCCATAAACACTCTATGAAAAAATTTAAAGCAACTGCTAAAGAAAGATTGCAAAAATTAGATAACTACCAAAAAGCTATTGTATATGGCTTGTACATAGAAGATAATCATACTTCTGAATTACCATTCCATGACGGAGCTGTAAAATGGCTTAAACAAAGCATGATAATTATTGAAACTACAAATCAATACCTTGTTTCAGATTTAAACAATGCTGTATTTCCTTATATGTTGCAACCGTGGGCTGTTGAGGAATTACAAAATGACAGTGAATTGCTTGCTAATTTCCATACAGCATATATCCAAATAGACACCAAATATAAAGCTCAAAGTCGATATAACGACCCTTATTCTAGCTTTCCATATTAAGCAATCAAAGGATAGTGTGAATATTCATTATCCTTTTTTTATTGATTGCTGGTTCTGTGGGCTACCTGCGTTCTGGTTGCCTTTATTCTTCAACACAATATCCTCTGCCTTTACATACCAGTCCACATCTGCACCCGTATAGGTTTTTCTTGATACCGTATCGGCTACGGGATTGACAAGCTCCACAACTGCATTGTAAGGAAATTCCCTTAACGGTACTTCTGGCGGTACAGACACGGGGATAATTCCACCATGCAGACTGCACTTCAAATCATAGATACGCTTTTTTAAGCTGGGTACTCGGTGTCCCGTCCTCATTCTGCAAGAACACATCACGCACCGCTGTAAATTTTAATTCTCCAAATGTTTTCTCTTTGTCAATAACAAATCCGTTTGATAATCTCATAAATTCTTCACTCCTTTACTTTTCTTCAACTGCTACAATATCATCAGCAACTAATACATAATCGGTATGTCCCATATCCCCGATTGCGTAACCTCTGCCGTATAACTTCGGATTGACAAGTTTTACTTTCTGCTCATACTTAAACTTCTTTTCGCCAGCCTGCACTGGAATTTCTACCACAACATTTTCGCCTTTCTGTACGTCGGAATAAAGGTTATAGCTTCGTCTGGCTAAGACCCTGCGGTTATTTTTATCTCTTTCAAAGACTGGCTCGCTTTCGCCTGCAAATTCAAGAGTTCCAAAAGACTGTGCCATATCTGGCACAACATATTTCATTTCCATACTGTTTTACCTCGTTTCTTTCTATATTTGATAAGTTTATTGATTGTGATTTCTTATTCTGGCGGTTTGGAAAATACCAGCAATCCCCCAGATAGTAAAGGGTAAAATCAATGCTTACGCACCCTTGACTATCCGTGTTCTTGCAGGTTGTAGGCAGACAAGCCAGAATAAGCAAAAATCTGCCGTTTGACAGCTTCGGCGGAGAGCGTGATTTTTCTTTCCTCATACCGTTACCGCCTTATGATTTCTTCATTTTACGGCGTTTGTAAAGATATGTTCCAGCCAATCCACCAGCAGACGCAAGCAACATCACGATAAAAGCCATTACATTTGTACTGTCGCCCGTTTTGGGACTGTCGCTAGGTCTGTTAGGCTTTTCCGGTGTCGGTGGTGTTTCGGGTTTCTCTGGTTCTTCTGGCTTTTCCTTAAAGGTAATCGTCTGTCCCTTATCCTCAATATCCTTATGCTCGGTAACTTTCTTCGGCTCGTCTGGATTGCTTAAATCGTATAATTCCTCAAAAGTTACAAGCTGTTTGCCGTCAAGATAAGTAGCGTCAAACGTAAAAGCAACTTCCACTTTCATAGTTTCGCTGTCAGCAATAAACGTATAATCACTTTCCACACGTTTTCCATTGATAAGAAGTTCTGCATTTTCTTCTTTCAACATCTGCCAGCCCACAAGTTTGTACTGTGTACCGATTTCTAAGCCCTCTAAGGTTACGGTATCAATGATTGTAACGTCTTTTCCAGCTTCAAGCTCTTTGTTGCCGTCCTTATCGGTAGCGGTAGTATGTATCTTGATGATACGCTCTGTGATAAGTACCGTTTGCCCGTCGTCCTCAATGTCTTTGTGTTCTGCAACTTTTACGGGTTCGTCTGAATTGCTGAAATCATACAATTCTTCAAAGGTAACAAGGTTTTTGCCACCTAAAGCAGACGCATTGAATGTATAGGAAATTTCCACTTTCATTTCTTCATCATCAGCGACAAAGGTATAATCGTTTTCTACACGTTTCCCGTCAATGATAAGCTCTGCGTTTTCTTCCTTTAACATCTGCCAGCCTTTCAACTGATACTTTGTACCTTTTGTAAGTCCGTCTAATTTGACAGTATCAACGATTGTAACCTCTTTTCCTGCAAGGATAGTCTTTTCGCCGTCTTTGCTGGTCGCTGTGGTATGAATAGAGATTTCTTTCTCGTATTCATCAGTCAGCGTTCCTAAATCAATCACAAGGTTATTTCTTGATACCACGATTTCAAAAGGTGGGATAAGTTCAAAGCCTTTGTTACTATCGCAACGCATTTCTTCAATGATGTAGGTATCATAAGGTAATGCCCCCTTGCTGTCGTCTGGTTCAGAAGTCCCAAACCACACACCGTCCTCGCTGGTCTTGCCTGCGTTTGTATTGTGCTTATGAGAAGCCCAGTCAGCAGAAGTGGAAAACTGCCCGTTATCATCAGTTACCACAACATGATTTTCGCCCGTTGTCTTGCTTGTGATCCTAAAAGGAACATCAGCAAGACGCTTGTGTGTGCCTGCACCGATTTTTACACCCTCAATATCTCCACGCTTAATCTGATTATAGATAGAATGAGCTTCGTCGGTTAAGTCCACGATTTTTCCATTTTCTGTGATTGTAAAATCAATCGGTTTTGCACCGTCAGTTAAGTAACCGTTGGGAGCTTCACTTTCAACGATACGGAATTTTCCATAAGGTAAAAGGTCAGCAGAAGTAGAAGCGACACCCTCAATGTCTGTATGGATTGTTTTTACCACTTCATTTTTCTTGTATAGCTTGCCCTCAACCAAAACAGAATTGTCATTTAAGGAAATGATGTCAAAGGCAGTATCTTTCAAGGTTGCACTTCCTTGTGGCTTTGTATCGCCCGTTTCTAAATCTCGTTTCTGAATTTTGACACCGCCACGGATAACCTTGTCTGATACGGAAAACTGGTTACTTCCAGATAATACGGCAAGGTCGCCGTCCTCTGTAATCTGTGTAAGGTATAAGCCCTTAATCTGTTCGGACTTATCGCCAGTCTGCATATATGCACCCTCTAACAAGTAGCCGTTTGGAGCTTTTGTTTCCTCAACGGTTAGCGTTCCAAGTGGAAGAACCGCCTTGCCGTCCTGCATATAGAAGCTATCGCCAGATACCTTGTATGCGTCCGCTAATTTTGTAATGTAGTGAGTTGTCCCGTCGCTATCTGTTTCAGCGATTGTCTTTGTAACCCATGTACGAGTAGCTTCGGCAGGGAGATTGTCTTTATTATAGAAGCCTGCATAATACTTCCATGTAAATTCCGCACCTGCTAAAGAAGCGTTCCCTTGCGGATTGTCTTTCTGTGTTTCCATATCTATCTTGAAAAGCTCAATCAAAGTGTCCGTTACTTTTGGTGTATCTGATACATTCAAAGTTGCTGTTTCGCCAGCTTTGATTGTTAATGGATAGATTGTCTTATCCACTTTATATCCTGCCGGTGCGGATAATTCCTTGATATAGACTGTGCCTGCTTTTACCTCTACAACATCTGTATTTCCGTTTTCATCAGTCGTAAGGGTGGCAAGTTGTTTCGTGCAGTCCTTATCAGAAAATACCCCATAGGTTGCACCAGCGACAGAGTAATTCCGTTACCGTCTGTAATGCTGGCATTACTGGAAGTCTTTTGCAGTTTTGCATTTCCAACATTCAGTTTCGCCCAGAATTGTCCCAATTCCTGCCCCTCGCCAGAGTAGATATAACCGCCACATTCATAGCGTCCTTTATTCTCTTTGACAAAAGCTCTTGCACCAGAGAAAACTTCGTCCTGCGTAGCCTTTGGAATTTCATCATAAGAAGCTCGCACGTTATCACATTGCCAGCCAAGATGTACGCTCAATCTCTGCCAAACTACACATTGTTCCAACAGATAGACTTGTTTATAGTTCAATTCCTTGTGAGCTTCGCCATACTGTTTGACATACTCTAAGGATAACGCCACATCTGAAATCTGGTCGGCACTCATGCGTGAGCTTGCGTCAGCTCTGGTCTTGTAACCGTTCTTAAAATCTGTATTGATGTCAATACAATAGGCAGTTTCGCCCTCGACTTTCATATAGCCCTCATTGAATGTCGAACCGATAGAACCATCATTCATTACTTTTTCAATGCACTCATCAGATCAGCCGGAACACTTGCAAAATCAACAAACGAGGTACTCGGAATCAGCACCTTCTTTGCGCCGCTATCCAGACACACCTGAAGTGTATTGGCAAGTTCATCCACCTTTATCATTGTACCACTAATTGTTATATCTCCCAACACTGCCAAGTTGCTGACAACAGGCTTTCCAAGGGCAATCGAACAAAGTGCAATCAATGTTGGAAGTGCCAATTTGTCTGTCATACCGATACCCTGCAAATCCTGATAATTGATGATGTAATCCTTGGTCGAGGTGCTGATAGAGCCACTGATCCGATTGCCGTTGGCTTTCAGATAATTAAATGCCGTGTTCACCGATTCCTTGCATTTAGAATCACTGCCTAAGCCAGTCCGTTCAATTTTGCCATTGCCCGGAAGCATCTGGCTTTCCAAACGGAATACACCAATCATACCACTTTTTCCTCTGGATACGGTATAAACCTGTCCCGGATTACACATTCCATCCGGTATCAGCTTACCGCCACCCTGTTCTGGTACGGAAACATAATGTTCTGACATATCTTCTAAATCTATATAGGAGAAGTTCACATCATAAAACTCCATACCACCCAGCTTCTTCAATTGCTCCTTGACACGGCGACGCATTTCCAATGCAATCTGAATAATTTCTTCCAGTTCTTCTTTCGTAAACTCACCATTCGGGTACATCAGCTTCAGATAACCGTCTACCATGCGGCGGACTGCAATCGTATCACGCTGATTCAGATTTCTTCCCAAGCGGAAGTAGTGATCAAGTGCGTCACCGTACTGTTCCTTGCGAAGTTCCCGGATAAATTCAGCCAGATAATCACTGATAAAACCGTAATCATCGGTAAAATGCTCCGGTCTGAACTTCGGTATCTCCCATCCTGGAAGATAACAGTGCATACGATCAAGAAATGCTGTATCTGTTCCCATTTCCTGCGGGAAAGGTGCAAACAGACTGGACGTTTTCAACAGCACGTCCACACTCTGATTGATATTTCCCACAAATACCATGGACGCAGTAGCAGCTTTTTCTTCTTTGCCACGGGCAAAAGATCCGGATGCCATGTAATCCTTCATAATCTGAATGCCATCTTTATCTTTAAACTTGATACCTGCCACTTCATCAAAGGCTACACAATCCCATAAGCCGACCAGTCCGACCGTTTTGCGTCCCATATTGTAAAACAGGTTTGCAACCGTCGTCTGTCCACCGGAAATTAAAATACTGTTTGGTGAAATCTCTTTGTAAAGATGAGATTTACCGGTGCTTCTCGGTCCAAGCTCACAAAGATTAAAGTTATTCTCAACTAATGGAATCATACGTGTCAAGAGCAACCATTTCTCACGGTATGTAAATTCATCCGGTTCCATTCCGATAGAACGAAGAAGGATATCCAACCATTCATCTTTCGTAAAAGCTTTTCGTCCCTGCTTCAGTTCCTCAATATCAATGTGCGGCATCTGAATCGGTGTCAGCTTACGGATACTGATTGGTGAAATATCTTTCTGCTTTTTCTGTTTTGAACGAAGTGGATTTCCATCAATGTCCTCAATACCAAAATTATTGTCGCCTTCAACCTCATAATCCAGCTGAACAATACACCAGATACCGCCACAAAGCAGGCGATCAAATTTTTCCGGATATTCGTCGGCAATTGGTACATTACCAACGCCCAAATTAGAAAACTCTGCAAAAAAGCAATCCTTTTTCATATCCAGTCGAACAGTCACCATATCAATGATCGTGTGACTACCTTTTTTACGCAACTGAGACAAAATCTTCTGTGATTCATCCGGGCGTACAAAGTTGTCAGCAAGAATACGCTTCACGTTCTGTACACCTTTATCTATAACAGTCTCATCATCTGAACTGCAATACTGTCCCAACAAGAACTCAAGAACATACACCGGGACATTCGCCCCTTCTTTAATTTTCTTTGTCAGGTCTTTCCGAACAATCTTACCGTCAAAGTTCTGACGGAGCTTGTTCTTTATTTCTTCACGGGTACTTTCACCCTCTGCAAATTGCTCCATCTTTCTCTCCTCCTGCGGCATTAATTAAAAAAATCAAACTCGTCCACCGCAAAGGCGATGTCAATCTGGAATGGCTCCCGCTGTGGCATCTGTAATCCCTGTTCATCTGCAATTACCAGATAATAAGTAGCTGTATTGCTGTATTTCAGAGATTTCAAATTAAACTGACAACGGAAAGTTCTTTCTGCACCATTATCGCTGGTCTTATCTGCAATAATCTTCTGAATATCACTAATCTGCTTGCCGTCCTCATCTGTAAAGTAAACCTGATAGGTTGCAGCTTCACGGTTTGTACTGACCGCATCTTTTTGATAGAAGTTCAATGAAAAAATCATATTGCTGATTTTACGGTTTGCGGACAGTAAATTGACCGTTACCGGCTTGGTATCATATTTCTGCTTATTTCGCCTATATTCCATAGAATCGTTGCGGAGATAATGATACTCAATCACCGGAACAACCATTTCCTGCAAACTGATACCACCATGCACAAAATTCATACCGCCACCATTCATTTTGATACGAATACTTTCTCTCGGTGCAAATCCATCGAATTCCGTATTTCCGCCCAAGAATTTTACAGGCATCAAGTAATCTGGTTGCACACCCTTCTGCATAATTGCATATCTTCTGCCATACTCCACACATCGCTTGATACTTTCTTTTTTTGTAATGTCAGAGTTTGTTACATCCACATCAAAAAAGCCTCTTTTATCTACTTTGTCCTCTTCCTTCAAAGGACTGTATGTATAAAGAAATCCATGATCTGCCGTAATTAGAATATTCGTTCCGCCAAATTCATTTACGATAATACGCACAAGGTTCTTTAATTCTGAAATCGCCTTGTCACACGCAGCAAAAACAGCAGTATCCGAAGTGTGGCTGGCTTCATCAATGGTATCGTGGTAAATATAGACCACATCCATACCTTTTACCAAAGCACTTCTTTCCGCTCGTTTCATAGCAATGATGTCATTATACTTTAAAGCCACGCTTGCCGAATCTTCTGTTTTCAGAACCTTATCCCTATAAGTACTTGCCGTAGACTGACCATCTGCCAAAACCGTCAAAATATCGTTCCGAACCTCTACTGTCAGTTCTTTGTGCGGCAACAAAGCTGCCATACCAAACTTTGTAGTAGAAGGGAAGATACTCTGCATACTGCTGATAGAAACCTTACTTTGCGTTTCTCGCTGGAGCTGATCAGCCATCGTAGCCGCCACTTCATAACGCATGGCATCTGAGATAATTACAAATACTTTCGTATCTGAGGTCTGGATACGGGAACGGTAAAAATCCTCCTGTTGCGGTACTTCCAAAACTTTACCATAAGTTGCCAGTTCATCCGCACATACATCCGACCAGTTGTTGCCCAACTCACCTAAGAACCAGTGATTATAGAGTCCTTCCACTTTATCGACAACGTGCTTGAACAAATCATCCAGCAGAATATTGGAAGTCTCCAAACTCTTTTGAAAACTAAGATGAAACAAGCGGTAATAAGTGTCCATCTGATAGTAACTTTCTGTATATTCTTTCCAGATACTTTTTGCTTCTGCGGTATGGAATCCGGCAGAATGTTCCTTAAAGAAACTTTGCATATTCGCCACTTGTAAGATACCGTCATAAAAATTCTCAAATGGCTCATACCATACACATGTTCTCCGTTTTTCAACGGTATTCGTAATGGTATCCACATCAATGATATGGTCACTAATCTCTGTCATTAGCTTTGTCAGAATTACTTCGTTAATACACGGAAAGCACTCTGTTCCTACCAAATCCTCTACTGTCAGCTTTTCAAAACGCTGATGCAGACGGGCTTCATCCTCAACATAACGTGCCACATCATATAATTGAGTAATGTTATCACTATGAAGCCATTCAGAAATAAAATCATAGCAGTATGCCTGATGTGGCATGGAAATAAAACCGTCCAGTCCGGCAAGATATTCCTGCCGCATGGTGCGGGTCGTTGCAGTTAAAAGCAGATGAATTGCCAACCGCCCAAGGTCTGGTTCTTCCTCCACAAATCCACATCCCTGACGAACCATCGCCCAAAAAGCTGCGTCTGCATGATATTTTACAAAATCCTGATAAACCGTATTATTATTCAAATCCAGTCCCTCCTGGAACACACTACGGAGAATCATATTGGGCTGTGCATCTTTCAATCCACAGATTGCCGCCATGACAGCCATGTGTAACTGTGCCGGTGTTTCCGGAACTTTATTCTGTGTACTGACTTTCAAACGACGGTCTTTCGCATTGAAATAAGCACGATAATTTTTAACCTGTTTCCTCATTGCCGGATTTGATATAAGTCCCATCTCATCCATCCAGATAGAAATCAGATCTGCCCGAAACTCCTCGCTGTAAAGCTCCACATCCAGAAGCCAGTTATCATCCGGGCAATTATAAACACATGGACTGTAAACCAGATAATTTGTGGTCAAATCATCTACTGAAAGCAGTTTTTTTACAGAAAACGCATTATTTCCAGTCAGCGCAATCACCTTTGCATTTTCCAAAACCACTTCATCCAGCTTATCCTCAAATTCCTTATCTTCATCGTACCAGAAAATGATACGACGCTGATAAAACTCAGCCAGAGGTGCAGCAAATCTGCGATTTAAATCTTGTATTATTTTATCTGTATCCATGCTGCATTATCTCCCTTCCGTATTTTTTACATAAATAGTGCTTCGTGCCGCACCCTCTTTTCTCAAATAACCGTCCTTAACCATATTCAGCAAGACAGCTCTGGCTCTACGATGTTTTACATCTAAAATCTCTACTGTTTCAGCAGTAGTAATAGAGCCCTTTTCCAATACATATTTATAGATTTGTTGTTCCCGTTCACTATCCGGTATTTTCTCAGTCGTATCTGACACTTCGTTGCCACTATCCGGCATTTTTTTATATTATCTGGCACTATTTCTGTTTTATCCGGCACTTTATTGCCACTATCCGGCATTTTACCAATAGTATCCGGCACTTTAATGGCGTTATTGAGGTCAACAATGCCGTCAACCTGTCCTCGATAAATATTGATACGCAAATCAACTTCGCCACCAATAAACTCCGGCTCCCGCAATCCGGCAGCTTTTACTTTATCAATAATTCTCGGAATGCCGCTTCCCCAATGCTCGATCAGGTTCATATAAGCAAACGCATGGGCAAGAGCTTCATTTCTGATTTTAGAATAGCCTTCTTTCATGCGCTCCATCGTTTGTCCCATTGGCAGCTTTCCTGGGGAAGTAATCTCTAATCGGTTGTCATATACCGCCACCTGTATCGTACCATGATCCAGATAACTACGATGTACCATAGCATTGATAATCAACTCACGAATGGCATCTGGTGGAATCTCATAAACATCCTGCCGATAAATTCCCACAATAGTAGCACCTAAATGAATATTTCTCAAAACAAACTGAAATGCTTCGTCTATCTGTTCCCAAAGCGGACCGGTATATTCTCTACGGTCAACAAATACTGCTTTCGTTGTCCCTTTGAACACGCCACATTGCGTTGCAACATGAAGTCCTCCGTTACCAGTCAAAATAGCAAAGGCATTGGACGGATAATCTTTTCCATCACGCTCAATCAAAACACCCCAGGAACGCAACTGCTGTCTGCCTACATCTTTAATCGCTGTTTTCTGTTCCTCTGTACGGGCATTTTTGACAGCCTGCTCCTTCATAGCTTTGCAAAGGGCATCAATATCTTCATCTGTAACATTTAACCCAGTACATAAAGCCTGATCGTAGTAACGATTACTGCCCTCAAACAATAATTCTTTTATCATATACTCATCGGCAAGACGTGTAGTTCCGGCAACACGGACATATACACCGCCATCTCTGCCAAGAGCTTTGATATAATATGGGCGCTGTCTGCCCTCAGAAATCTCTACCACAATGACAGTCTTACGATCAACCGTCTGTAAAGTAATATCCGGGATAATTGCCGGTTCACAGCTGTCTGATACGGCATTGGCAATGGCATCCATTTTCTTGAATACATCTTCTTTGTCAAAGCCAACAACCTCTCTGGTTTTATCGGCAATTCCGAAAATGATTTTTCCTCCGGTTCCATTTGCAAAGGCAACCACAGACTTCATATATTTGATGCTTTTCTCTGGCAGGGTCTCTAATTCGTCTTATCGCCCATATACTGATTAAGATACTTGGCTAAATTTATTTGCTTTAATTGTCCCTCATTTCTAATGTGTAAATCTCTCATAGCAAAATATCTTAAAATCAATTCCAAGTCCGCCATTCTGGAATCTTCTACATTTAATCCTAATATCTTTCGCCATGAATCATGTTTATTTAATTCAAAAAGCAAGTCATTACATTTTCCCTGATATACACAATTTCGTATTTCTTGTGCTTTTAATGTTCGTCCACCTGTATTAATTCTTTCAAAAATTTGAAACATACCCGTATCATTTCTAGGATGTTTTTGTTCAAAAATAATCGCATGGATAGTGCTACTACGTATTCGTCTCTTTTCTTCAGTATCAAGTTCAGCAAAAAGCTTTTCCTCTCCATCTGGCATTTATATTTTCAGTATTAGATAATTTAAATATTTTCCCATCTCCAGAAAAAACTCCTTTTACATAATCATGTACTGTCATAATTCGCTGGAATCCATCTATTATTAGCATTGTTTCACCTTGTTCTTTAGCAAAAAATACACTTGGTACAGGTAATCCTAGTAATATGGAATCAATAAATCTACTGGCTTCTGTCCTTGTCCAAACATACTTTCTCTGTAGCTCCGGTTTTAACAATTCGCCCTCTTCATACATTGTAATAATTTCACGAAATGACAAATCCGCCCCCATGAATTGATATTGTACAAATCATCATCTGAATATTCCATTAACTCTTCCGCTGTTTCCTCTAATTTAATTTGTTTAGATAGTCTTTTCTCCTTTGCAATATCGCAATACTAACTCTTCAAGTTCCAAACATATTCTGCTTTCAGATAAATCAATCACAATGCAATAAAATGACCTTTTTTTTTTTTTTACATGGTTTATTCCTATTGCTCATGTAAAGCGAAGTCATCTTATTCAATGCTACTATTAATTTAATTTCATCACATTTCCGAACAAATAAATAATCTTCTTGTTCTAGCAGGTCAAAACTTTCTAAAATTTTCTGTTTACCAAACACTTCTAAAATCTGTTTCATTTCCACCAAAGATATAACTACTCGATATGCCATTAAAAAGTCTTCCTTTCTCATTGATCCTTATCATATCTTTAGTGTCATTAATTCAAATATTTTTTCAAAATGTTTCCTGTTTTTAGCTTTTACTCATACTATTGCTTCATCTGATATTCCTGTTCCAGTTCATCCGCCAAATATGCATCACTCATGCAGTGCATATCTGATATCCCGTCCCGTATCAACTGATAAACTTCGGAATGATAAAAGAAGTCCAAAGCCGCATCCAGTGAAAGTCCCTGCTGTTTAGCAAAGCATTCAATAACACGGCTATATTTTTTCTGAAGCAAAATCGGATTCGCCGTCAGTGTTTCACTCCCTTCAAAACGCAGCAGAGACAGTGCTTTCTCTGTGCGGAAACATATTTGCAGGTTCGGCTTTTCATAACGCAGGCGGCTGATAGCTTCCGCTTTATCAATCAGCCCGTCAAAGAACAGCTCCACAGTATTGAACACCTTATCATTGGCAACACCACCCACAACAAGGTCATAATCTGTCGAATCTTTTCCACTGCGGCAGTTCAGAATAAAATCCAGCCACTCTTCGGAATAAGAATCGAATTTCAGCGTTTTCAGTTCAGCTTCCCGTCTTTCATCATATTCATACCTGGAGATAATACCATCTTTCCCACGGCGTTTGAACTTACCGCACCACTTCGCTGCCTGTTCATACAACGGTGTGACATAAAAGCCACGCCCGAAGTCTACGTTAGGGCGGGAATGAACCAAATCCGGCTTAGCAATCTCTAAGAAAGAACCATGATAGAGAATCATACTTCCACGCCCCTTTCTTTCATCACATCAAGGAGATCATTAACGATATATTCCCGGCTCTGGGTATGCAGCACTTCATATTCCGGCACGATGTAACCGTGCAAAATATCACTTTGTTCGGTAAATGCCTGATAAACACGTTCTGCATTCACACCCAGCTTTGCCGCTACATTTTCAATGCAAAATACAGTAAACTCTAGCTCTCTGGAATTTTTGATTTTTTCATCCGTCATCATATGTCAACCTTTCCTATATTTTTAATAATTCATAGACTTTTTTGAAAAATTCAACCTTTGTTCTATTTCCTTATCTGCAAAATAAAACGAATCGCATTCGTTGTTTTTATATTCATTATACAATCCAGAAATTATAAAAATCATTTTGTCAACAAAATCATTTTCCTTACATACAAATTTGTAGTTTACTTTTTTAGGATATTGTCTAATATGTTTTGCATAATCCCTTATCGAATCAAAATAATCTTTTCCAATTCTAGTTTCTACATCTGGATAACTTAATGTATCAACTATCCACTTCATACTAACTGTTGACATTTTTTCTTTTATACATAAAACAAGCACCTCAAACGCTAATATAGCACTATCCATTTTTTTTCCTGTGCCTGCAAAGTGGTCAGCTTTTTGTTCAGCTTCACACGCTCGCCGGTGGAAGCATTGGCAATCCGCTGTTCCAGATCAGCAATGGCAGTGCGATAACGAGCCTGCTGTTCATGCACATAATCGGTACGGATACGGGCAATGGTGTCTGGCTGATAGCGGTGCATATAAATCAGAGCCTTAAAGCCGTTCTTCTTGCCACTGTCAAGCAGCCAGTAGATCGGGCGTTTCTGATAAATCTTGCAATGATCTTTATAAAAATCATTCAGGAAATAATTCCTAATTACATCTTTCGGTTGACCTTTGCCGCCCAGTGCATCGGCAATGAATTTCAGGTTTTCATCCAATGTATCTTCACCGTAAACAGTTTTCACAAATTCCACAAACAAACCAACAATATCATCCTCGAAGTATTCATCGTCGCAAATCGGGATAATGTTATCCTTATCCGCAGCAAAAGAAGCATACTTGCTGGCATCCCATTCGCCTCCTGCATAGGCAAGTCCCTCCACATCCAGAGAGTAGCGACCAAACATACAGCCAACCGCATAGGAAATAAAAGAGCGAATATCTCTGCCAAGGTCGGCCTTGCGGACAGTGACATCCTTATCCTCAACATCTGGTGTCAGCTCATCCTGCAAACCGTAAATATCAATGAAAATACGGTTCAGTTCTTCCTCATTAGCTTTCAGCTGGTTAAAGCGTTCATCACATTCAGCCTGCCACTGATCAAAAGCCTCTGCAATAGTAGGAACTTTGCGAAGTAGTGGATGATGCTGGAAATCCCATGAGTTTTCAAAGGCGTCCCAATCGTTACGAGAACTGTTAATGTTTTTCTCTACTAATTCCTCTATTTTTTCATTAGGCTTTATTACAACTGGTGTTTTTCCAAGCGGTCCCTCATGATAATCTAATGTTGGCGATACTATCTGCAAAAAGCTCTGAATCACTGGCGTATTATACAATCCAAGCAAATATGGAAGTAGCTCTTTACTCGTAAAGCACATAGATCCTTTTGTTTCGAATATAAATCCCGAAGGTACGTAACGCATGCCAAAAGGACCAGAGGCTATTGTAGACCAGGTCATTCCCTCATGAAAATACAAATCTCTATTAATAACTCGCCCATTAGACTTAACCCTAACACCAGGTGTATTATCTATATAATCGCAAATTGTTTTCCCTGAATTTTCATAATTAACGACATAATCAAAATTTCCGTACCATCTCCTAAAACTTCCACCTTTTGTAACAGGAAACCATTTTTTATGTGTTTCCAAAGCATTTTCCTGAGATGTGCAACCAATACCCATTTTCCAAAAAGAAATCTCATGCCAAAATCTTAAAAATAAATCATTATTCGTTGTTGCCATTCCCTGCCTTGGACGAGCCACATCATAAAGAATCTTATTGTCAAATGCAGCTAACATCTCCTTACTTGTCCAATAAGCTATTGGTTTTCCCGGTATTTTTTCATAATTTTCTTCTTTTGCTGAATAGCGTTCCTGTCCAGACAAAAAGATTTCTTCTTTTTCAGTTTGATTTATTCCATTTACAAGACGAGCATACACTCCCTTATAATCAGAGAGATATGAATTATTTATAACAAAACTTGTTGTTTGAACAACCTCTCCACTTATTTCTTCAAAAGCTCTGGCTCCTAAATGTGCCATACTTGTAATATTATACCTCGATAAATATGTACGCAATTTTTCAAAGCTACCCAAAAACATCCATGCGTGCTGAGTAATCAAAGCAGCCTCTCCTTGAATCTTTGCCATTTGCAAGCATCGTTGAATGAAGACAGCAAAGAGATCTGCCTTTCCTTCTTCATAATTTTTCTGCACATATTTTATAAGTTTTTCCCCACCGTTACTTACTGACATATACGGCGGGTTCGTCACAACTACATCATACTTCTGCGCCAATGCCTCCGCTACCTGCACCAACAATAACAATTTATTCCATGCTTTTTTATTATACAAATGTATATCATTCCTGATTTCTGCAAATCTACTATACAATGAGGTCCAGTCTTGTGGTGTTACAATTACAATCGAACCATATTCCTTTGCATCATATAATTCGCTGATAATACTATACATAGCATTTTTAAGTTTTTCATCCCCATTACAGAAATACTCAAGCATATATTCATCGTAATTTTTGTGTTTTTTCCCATTTTTATCAGTATGTCCGCTCTCTACAATAGCATACACATGTGGCTGTAGAACTTTAATATTTCCATTATCATCTTTTCGATTGAAGAAGCGGCGGTCATACTGACGGGCTTTCATCATTACCGCAAAGTAAGCCAGCTGTGCCGCACGGTCATCAATATCCAAACCGTAAAGATTATTCTCTACAATGCTTGACACTGCTTCACGGGTGGTATAGCCATAGGATTCATAAATCTTCATCAGCACATCAAACATATACGCAAGAATATGACCAGAACCGGAGCATGGGTCAATGACTTTCAGCTGATCCGGTGTCAGTGCGGCGTATTCCTTGCGAATCTCAGCCAACTGTGCCTGTACTTCCGGCTCCTGCTCGGCTTCTTCCAGATAGTAGTGCCATTTGGTATCTTCCGGGTCACGGTTTCCGGCAGCATAGGCAGACTGTTCTTCCTCTGTCGGCAGAAGCTGACTCTTAACATCCGGGTGTCCCTCCAGCCATAAACGACCAAGGCTGTTTTCTACCATGTAGCGAACAATCCAGTCCGGTGTGAAAAGCTGAGTTGCTGCAGGGATGTTTTCTTTTGTGATTTTCACATTCTTTTTCAGAGCTGCGAAAACATCGTCTTTTTTCTCGCTGTTATAATACTGATACAGCCAGCCAATGATCTGGACAGCATCCTTCCAATCATCCTCCGGTATCAGCTCAATCATCTGCTGAATCACGCTACCTTCACGGAGCAGATTGTCTGGCAGAAGAAGCTCAGTGTAGTCTGAGAGTCTCTGGAACATTCCCGGCAGAATCTTATTCAGAGCGTTACACTGCACGATCAGCAAATATTTATAGAGTTCTTCGGTCTTTTCGGCATCTTTCAGTTCATAGACCTTTTCCATATCCAGTCCATCCAAATCCAGATGAATGGCTTCGGTTATAATCTGCGGCTTAAAGTTGTTTTCCTCGTCCGTAAATACACGCACATGAGAAGGAAGATAGCCGTTGACTTCCATGAATCGCAGAGCAGAGAAGCGGTTGAACCAAGTGTAGGCAACCTCCTCCATGACCTGCTTATATCCTTTATCGTTAATCTCGGCAATCAGAGCCTGACGCTGCTTCTTTTCATCGGCAGTAAGGACTTTGCCGCCAACGCTGTCCGCATTGGCATCCTCAATGTTGCCCTCTGTGATACCGTATTCCACACCTTTCAAGGAAACACGGGCGATCAGCTCTGTTCTTGCCCAGACAGCAAATTTTTTAATCGCATTCTTATCCATTATATTCATCCTCTTAATAAATCAACTCTAACAGCTTGAGCATATTGTAATACAGCAAAAACAATTGCATACAGTCTTTCTTCGTAACCTTTCTTGTAAGCATTCCATGGTCAAGAAAATTTCTATTTATAACCTCCGGTTGTTTTCTAAAATCGTTTCCACTTTCAAACACTTTTTGAAGACAAGCAAAAAGATTTGTACAAAACAATGCTGTATAAAGCACTTCTGTATTCACATCTATTTCAGTTCGTTTCTTTGCATCTCGCACAGCGCTTAACCCAACATTACGCCTTTTTCCATCTAAAGTCGATTTTTTCTGCAATCTAATCAATATCGCATCAATTAAAGCAAACAAAATAAACGCACATGATTTATACTGCTTATGTCTATAATCAAATACTGCTTCTCTAAAATCTGTCTTTTTCGTTCGTTTGTTTTCTAATAAAACTTCAAATATTTGTTCCATTATTTTATTAGGACATTGTTTTAATGCCATAATGTCAGCATCTTTTTTATTAGCTGGCATACTACTAAATAGCGTTTCTTCATCTGCACAAGGATTTATTGTCCATCCATAATGTCCCCACAACCTATGTATTTCAAGAAGTTCTTGCTTTTTTTTCTCAGAAATTGATGGAATTTTAATTTTTCGAATTACTTCTGAAAATTCTGCTGTCATTCTATAGATAGCTTTTGAAAATTCACCAACTTCAATATTATGAGAAAATTTAAATGATTTTTTTAAGATTTTTATAACCTCTTGCATTTGATTCCATTTTGAAACAGACATACCCAACGATTTCTTAAAATTTTCTAGCCCCACTTTCATATTAGTCTGCTTTTCTAATATTGGTTGAAATGACTCAAGAATTTTATTTTGATTTTTCTGTATTTGTTTTATTGATTCATTTGCTATTGAATCCGTTAATTTTGTGTCCGTTTCTTTCTTAGCTTCATCTATTATTTTCTCTTTCTTTTCATAATTATTCATTATTCTTCCTTAATCATAATACTTAATTCAACTTAATCTCATCACAATTCTTCAATAACTGTTTCAACTGAGAACGAATCTTCTCTACATAATCATCAATATCCGCATCCGTCTGTAAGGTCTTTGCCTGGAATACAACCTGACGGTTATAGGCACGAACCACTTTCTTCTTTGCTGGAGCTGCTTCTTTTCCCAGCTGCGTCGGCTGTACTGGCGGCTTCGGTGCAGGCGGAGCCAAAACAGACTCAATATTGCTGACCGTATCATCCTTATACTGGCACATCGGCAGGAACATGGCATCCAGAAGGGCAAGGCTCTTTAACTCTGCGATTTTCTCCTTGCACTGGCTGAAATACCGATCTGATTTTTCAATCAGATGGGATGCCTTGGAATCGCCGTTTGCGGCAGTGTGGGTTGCTTCCATACACTGACGAACCGTTTCCAGAACCTCGGCACGTTTTTCTTCCAGCATCTTATCATGAGCAGTACGAACCGTATCCATCAACGGATTCAGTTCACGAATCCGGTTATAGTTGAACTTGCTTCCGGTCTGAACCATCGTAATCAAACGAATGGTATTCAGTGCCTTGTGTGCTTCCTCATTTTCCGCAATTCGGTCAAGGTCATCATGCAGAGATTTTTCAAACTGCACTGCCTGATCGAATACTGCTACCTGGGTCTTGAAAAAGTTTTCAATACCGTTGCTCATGGCTTCTTTGTTATCAAAGAGAGCATCCTCTTTTTTCAGCACACGCTCAATCAGGGCAATATTGTCTTTCTTCTGGGAAAGTACATCATCCATCAGATGAATGGCTTCCTGCACCAATGCACGATCCGGGTATTTATGTCCGTCATAACGGGCATCCAGAGAAGCATAGTAATCACGCTGTTCACTGAATTTCTCAGTCACAAAGCGAATCAGACCATCTTCATCGTCCGGTACATCCATGATGTCGAAATACTCTCGGAGCATTGCTTTAACATCACGTAGCATCGTAGCAGAAATATTTTTACGCTTGCTGATAGAAGTCTTACCTATCTCACTCTTTTTGCGGAGCATATCCGGCAGTTTCGGGTCATCTGGCTGAATGGTATTGCCTGCATACTTGATGGTTACTTTCTGGGAATAAATCAGCTGTGCCGCAACCGCAGCAATGTCGATTTCTTTCCATCCATACGGAATCGCACTGTATTTGCTTTGCACGTCTGCCATAGAAGTCGGCAGCTTTTTCGCATCCTGCATTTCCAGATATTCTTCCATAGCAGAAGCTGCATCACGGTTCGGTTCCATGCCCGGAAGTGCTGTTACCGCACCTGTCAGAATCGCAATAATATCTGCGTCACTGCCTGCATTATCTGTAATCAGGTCGAGCTTACTATATACATGAGCAACCAGATATTCAAGAGACTGGTCAATCTTGCTCTTGGCATTTCCGGCTTTGATTTCCAAATGCTCACCATCTACATAGAACTGTGCCCCTTCAATGGCATTTTGTAATTCGGTCATAGCGCTCAGCTCATATTTTCCGGCTTCGTCCTGCTGATCGCTGATGATTTTCTGCACACTCTTAGGAAGCTGGCTTACATTTCTCTGTTTTACATACTTACGAATCTTCATAGCAGATTCCAGAGATTCATAATAAGGCGTATCAGCCAGAACCACGATTGCTTCGTTACCTTTGGATTCTGCCATCAGACGGTAATCTGTTTTTTCAATGGCATCAGTAGCAACGGTCAGGAAACGCAGACGCATACCTCCTGTTGCCACTCCAACGGTAATGCCGTCCACCATCTGATCGAAAGCAAAGTCATATTTTCCATAACGGAACTTCTTAGTTGTGAAAATATCACCGTAAATCATCTGAGCAATACGCTCTACGATAGAAGCGGTATCCACATTTGTATCTCTGATTTCACGCTGAATATCCTGTTCTTCGTCAGTCAGGAAGTTATAAGTGTCTCCGGTTCTGCCGATATAGTTCTGGCTCATCAGACGATCAAGACATCCACGGACAGCTTCACGCATGATAATCTTATCCACACGAATATCGTCTGCCATAAGGATTACGATATTGTCCAGATTGGAAGGAATATCATCAATATATCGAATCAAGTACAGAAGTTTCAGTACATCCACATCCTGTTGTTCGATGCCATCGCCGTTGTCGGCAGCTTTCTGGCAACGCTCGATTACTCGGCGGATAGAGCCGTCCAGGAAAGTATGTACGGTATCATAAAAACGGAAGAACGGAACAAGTGCATACTCATCCTTCTCCTGAATTTTCTGTGCAGCTTCCTGGAAGCCGGAGAGCATGGAACGCTCACCACCAGACAGGTGCTTACCAGAATTTCCGTGCTTGCGGATTTCAGCAAATACCTTCTGCATGATAATAAACTGATACGGCACGAATGGGAAGTTCTCTGTAAATTCTCTCGGACCAGAGTAGCCTTTAATGTCCAGAATCGAGCCACTGAAGCTGAATAGGTTACGAAGGACAGAATCATTCTGCTCATAAACGGTTTCCAAATCCGTTGTTGCTTCCGATTTCTTTTTCAAGATACGCTTCTGGATAACTTCGTCCACGGAGGAAGAAGATAAGCTCAGTCTTGTCTTGAAACGAGCCTGAATACGGGAGAACTCATCGGCACGAACTTTGATGATTTCATCAATCGCTTCCTGTCCGGTGCAGATCACCCAAATCTTTCCTTCACACTCACTTCCGATTTTCTCAGTCAAAGACTGGAGGTTCAAAAGCATATCGGTATCTGTACCAACATACTGACCAACCTCGTCAATCATAAACAGCAAACGGAAGTTGGCAGGTTTAGTATCTACATAGGCTTTCATATCTTCCACAAGCTGTGCAATAGAAATTTCTGTTGCGGTTTTATCATTGAACCACGCTTTGGCATCGTCCTCACTCATATCCAGAACTTCCATCAGTGTCGAAATAATAAACTTTCCATTGAAAGCAAAGGCACGACGCATTTCCAGCCAGGGCTTGCCTTTCTTTTCTTCAAAAACTCTGCGGAACTCCTCTGTCTTACCCTGCTGGTCAATATAACGCTCCATCATGGCAACTTTCAGATTTTCACCGTAAAATCCCAGATGGTTATAGAACATCTTCGCAAATACACGAAGTACAGCTGTCTTGTCTTTATTGCTGAATCCCTCAATATCAATATTAAACAGAATTGTCTCCGTTGTTCCCTTTGTAGCACGGTCAATCAGCATAAAGGTTGCCGGATCATCCTCAAACTTTTTGCGGAAACGCTCTACACTACGAATGCCTTTTACCTCTTTATTTTCCAAAAGGTAGGAAAGCATTTTCAGAAAGTGAGATTTACCACTTCCAAAGAAACCGGAAATCCAAACACCCATATCGGCCGTAGGCTGGTCAAAGGCATCTCCATAATAGTTGAAGAAAGTAATGAAGTGTTTCTTCAATTCTCTGGTAATGACATATTCATTTAACTCCTGCTCGATTACATCATCAGCAGCCTGATCTACTTTAATTACACCATTGATTTTGCGGTTGATGTCATCCGCAAACATATCTCGAATCATCATACAATTTCTCCCCTGAACTTTGTCTATTCGATTGTTTCCCATTCAACTACACTTTTATTAATATTTACTCAATCTCCGAAAAGGCTCGATAATAATCATTTATTCGGAGTCTGTTAAATAGCTTCACATGATATCCATCAAATTCTCCAGGATACATGACCACAATTGGAATATCTGAAAAATATGGCTGTAATGCTTCCAGTAAATTGTGAATTCTCACGAACGGAAATACTTCTCCCACTCCGGTCAGCATCAGTACATCTCCTTTTGCATGCGGTTTGTATTGAATTTTTTCTGCAAATTCCCTATTCGTGATTGCTGAATTCAATTGTTCCAGAAGATAAGCACTTCCCTCTGTTTCTTCCATCTCTGGAATTTCGTCTATAATATCCATGTCCTCGCAAATAGAAAGAAATATTTTATATAAATTACAAACGATCAAATGGCAATCTAAGAACTGATCTGTTTCCAACTGATTTACAAAATGGCGGACAACCATTTCGTTCTCCGGTTCATAACAGAAAATTCTAATGTTCTCTTCGTTGCTTGTTCCTTTTCCTTCCAGTAACTCTGTTTTCTGGATCAATGCCCGAACTTTGTCCAGGCGCTCTTTTATTTCACTCATCGGGTTACCTCCTACACAAAGCAATTAAACGCCGGCAGTATCGCCGTATCGCCATTGCTTCTGATGGCATTTTCCAAAACAGGATGCAGCCATACTGGATTCAAATGATCTGCCTTGAGATTATCGAGATATTCTGTTTCGACAAGCACTCTGGCAATAATCTGTTTTAACTTTGTTATCGTACTATCGCTCCAAGAAGCTACGGTATCATTCTGCTCCTGTAAACGCATAAAAAATGTATTCAAATCTATTTTACCAAAAGACGTGTCCCTTAATCTGTACTTCTCGCCAATGACTGTCAGCATAAATTCCCAAACCAGTCGGCTCTGCTTCATCAACGCATACAGACAAACTTGTTTTGCTACATCCGTTGGCTGTGACGCAATCGCAGAAACCAGAGAATCATCTTCCAGTGCATGAAGCCGTTTTATACAGGCTTTCGCCATGCGTGTGATAGATTTTTCCGTTGGGTACTGGAAAAGATTCTGCTCTACAATTTCTTTTACAATCGCATCATCGGAAATTCCTTCTGACATAAGCTTTGCGGTGGAACGCATTTCGTAAAAAAGGAACGGCTCTCTAGTCAAAGATGCAATATACGGATAAGAATGATCCATGTTCCCGTACCTCCTTACTGCTCCTCTTTTTTATCAGGAACAAATTCCATGATGTCTCCCACATCACAATTCAAAGCAGAACATATCTTTGACAGAATCTCTGTACTTACATTTTCATCTTTTGATAATCGAGACATCGTTGTTGTACTAACTCCTGTCATTGCACGCAAATCTTTCTTCATCATTTCTTTATCAATTAACAATTTCCACAATTTCTTGTAACTAACTGCCATTTTTTCACCTCAATCTTATTTGCTTGAAATATCTGTTCACATGGTATTTATCATCATATCACAAAAATGCGTTTCAGACAATCTAATCTATCAAAAGTCGTAATTCAATTCTGAAATATCGCATT
>VOFH01000194.1_pt1 | contig 58000 bp, 77 predicted proteins | sample 5384091 | NCBI WGS metagenome assembly VOFH01 (sample SAMN12384727, study PRJNA508395) | human gut metagenome | isolation source: healthy gut G | host: Homo sapiens | reverse complement strand
TTTCCGGATTACTTTGACGCGATCAACTATGTAACCGATAATGGCCTGATGAACGGGACCTCGTCCACACAGTTTGAACCGAATTCCTTTCTCAGTCGTGCGATGCTGGTCGGTGCAGTATGGCATTCGCTCTATTAATTTTGGCGTTGAGAAAAAAAGCAGGACAATCCTCTGTATAACCGCCCTAGTCTCTGGCACACCCAATCTTGTTGAACAAGGCAACACGCTGTCTGGCTGATAAAAAGGAGGGCGCGACAATGCGAATAAGGTTGATGTTAGTTTTATTGGCGATATTGCTTATTCTTTCTTTGGTATTTCTACCGGCCTGCGCCCCAACGGCTGCTTCGTCAACAGAACCGACGGAGACGACAGTGCCAGCGGATTTGCCCGTTATGACCAAAATTTGGATCACGCCGGAATGCTATCAAGCCCATCCGGAGAACGCCGTTTATAACGCACAAGGCGATCGGCTCTGCACTGACGGCGCAACGATGGAGGTTCTGGAGGCAGAGGGACCGGATATCAACGGCATGAGCAGCCAGCGACTTCCGGATACCAAACAACTGCGTTTTGTCCTGACCGGAGGGAGCGGCTGGGTCAACGTGCAGTGCGAACAGCTGTTTTTCCACTTGAATGTGGAGTTCACTTCAGAGACGGTGGAAATCCTTGTAACGGCAGACGAGGTCAAGATAGTTGGACAAGGTATGTCTTATGATGTATCGTACCAAGTTTCTTCAGAAATACAGCTTAGACTCAACTCTCTTAGAGGCGAGGACGAGACCTGCGTGCATCTCACCTGGGGCGAAGATGGCCTGCATGTTTCGACGGTCCAAACATCGAAACTTGCTATTGAGGACATGATGGGTGAACCACGAGAAATGCCACCAGGAGGTTTTGTGATCAAGTACCCGAACTCGGTGGTGGACTAAATTGAAAGCTAGAAAGATCACTGTCCAAGTCCAATAATCAATTGCAGAGGAGGCTGCACTCGTGAAATATTTTACGCCTTATAAAGCAACCGTACTTTTTGTTGCAATAGCCATTTCCTCCCTCCTGTTCGGCTGCACAAAGCAGAAATCGGAACCGATGACAAACATCTGGGTTTCTCCCTACTACATTAGTAATTGGCTATACAACGCGGAAGGCAAATACCTGCATACAGGAGCTGACGGTGAGGTAACAGCGGATTCTACGATGGAAATCCTGCGTGAAAGTACCTGGCCAATGGGTGTTACAGCTACAATGCCAAAGTACCTGATTCCAGATACGGAAAAGCTGCGTTTTGAAGTCACATCCAAAAATGCATGGATGCGGGTAGATAGCGATAAAATTTATCTCCTAATCGAACTGATGAATGAGGCAGATGATCAGTGGCTGGAGCTGACAGCGACCGGCTTCCGTCTGAAGGGTGAGGTAGCTTCATACAGTGCAAGGGGATGGTTTGGGCAAGTATCCTTTCCAAGCACAGACGAATTCTATTACACACTGACCGGCGGGCAGGAGAGCGACCTGCAGGTGTACTGGCAGGACAATACGCTCCGGATCGTCTCCGAAAGTCCCGGTGAAGTTACGCTGCATTTAAGAGACCTGAAGGATACCTACCAGTTCCCGGCAGGCGGCTGCGTGATCACGGACTTTGCCGACGGGAAGATCATCGTCCAATAATCAAAAACCGTTCCCGGCCCGGCGGCATCCCCGCCGGGTCGGTGTCTGCAGCGGAGTTCCCTGCGCGCCATTGGCAGCTGCAGATTTCCGCGCACTCCGTCGACCGCACCCGCCATAGTAGGGGAGCGGACAGCCGGGCCCGGCGCAAAACTTCCGGCTGGTACAGGCTGGCGTTAAAATGGCATCAGCCCCCAAATTTGTCATTGCGAGGAGGCCGCAGGCCGACGTGGCAATCTCGGGAAGGCAGTTGCGATTTCGCCGATGGCTTCCCAGTTGTCCGGCCGTGTTCTGCGAGATTGCCACGTCGCTTCGCTCCTCGGAATGACACATCAGGTGGGTGCGGCGGTGCACCAGTGCCCTTACGCGGTTGAATATTCCTGTACAGGGCGTACCCGTAAAGGGCACGCCGCTACAGACGCAATTGGTTCCTATCGTTTTATCGCCAGACTGTTCGTATCGCCAGTGCGCCGCCGGGAGCGGCATGCCGCTCCCCTACAGTGGTGCACACCATTTAACGACAGCCGGTACGGAACGACAGTGCCTTCCCGAGATTCCCACGTCGCTTCGCTCTTCGGAATGACAATTATCCGCTTGCCTTCAGCTTCTTCTCCTGCAGCAGGCGGGCAGGTCCGTCTGCGCGGGCTCCGTCAGGCAGCGGCCCTGCACGTCAAAGCGCGAGCCGTGGCACGGGCAGTCCCAGCTCTTGTCGTCCGGGTTCCACTCCAACCGGCAGCCGAGATGCGGGCAGCGCAGCTCCACGGCGTAATACAGCTCTTCCGTTGCGCGGTACACGCCCATCTGCTTTCCGTCCAGCTCCGCCGGGCCCCCCCTCGCCGACGGCCAGCTCGTCCGCCTGCGGGACCGGCCCGTGGAGCACGCGCCGGCCCAGCCCGCGCGCGGCCTGCAGGCCCTCCTCCGCAATGCGGCCCGGCCGCTGCTGCAGCAGATCGCCGGGGTCAAAGACCGCGGCATCCGGATGGCTGCCGTCGCAGATCAGGGCCGTCAGCAGCTCCGCCGCGGCCATGGCATTCGACATGCCCCATTTGCGGAAGCCCGTCGCCACATACCACTGCGGGTCCCTTGCGGAGAACCGCCCGATATACGGCACGCCGGAGGCCGTCATGCAGTCCTGCGCCGACCAGTGCGCCGCCTCGCGGCTGCCGGGGAACAGCGCCTGCGCCGCCTCGCGCAGGGCGGCATAGTGCCCGCCGCCGTTCCGGCCGGTGCGGTGCGCGCCGCCGCTGAGGATGACCGTCCCACGGTAGCTGCGCAGCGACCATGCGTTCGGTTCCAGCCCGTAATACATGCCTGCCGGCAGGACGGCGTTCTCCAGCGCGAGGGCGTAGGAGCGCTCCTGATGCATCCGCGCAAAGTAAAGCCCCGGCACGTTCACGAACGGGTAGTGCGACGCAAATACCACGCGCCCGGCCTCGATCGTTCCGCGCGGGGTGAACAGCGTGCCGCCCTCGACGTGCTCGACCGGCGTGCGCTCGTAGATCGTCAACCGGTCGGCCAGCGCCTGCAGGAACTTCAGCGGATGCGAACTCTTTTGGTTTAGGAATGTGTTCGGCCTGACAAGAAAACTGCCGCAGAGGTAATTGTCCTCTGCGGCAGTTTTCTATTTGCCGGTGTAGCTCTCTGTCGGCAGGAGCTTGTAGGTTTTCAGCGTCTTTCCACACCTGCGGCACTTATACCGGTAGATCGTGTCAATGTCGCCTGCGCTGGAACCGACAGTGAAATCGGAATCAACCACCACCCAACTGTGTGATTCACAGGGGCACAGGCGCTCCTCCAACTCCGATACCCGATACGACAGCCGCACAATCTCGGCTTTCAATTTCCTTCGCCCAAACATTATGCCTCCTTGTAGTTGTCTTTGAGATGCCGGTTTCTGCGACAGCAGGAGCAATTCTGCGGAACTTCCTGCCCGACACAGCCCGCACAGTCTCCGATCTGTATCGCGTCCCAGAACGCAAGCTGTGAATAGTCTGATCTCAACGCCAGTTCTACGCTCAAAAGCAAGCTGTCTCGCGTCATAAAGTCGCGGGCATCGTGAGGCAGTTTCTTCCGCAAACTTGCGAAATAGCGCGCTGCCTGTTCAGCATTGATGTACAGCGGCATTTTGCCCCTCCTTGTAGTTGTCCTTGAGACACTGATTTCTTCGACAACAGGAACACTTCTGGTGCCGTGTATTCAGCCAGACGCAACCTTCGCAGTCGAAATCAGCGGTAGGGGCCGCTTCCTCAATCTCGAATTCTTCTGCCAGCCACTTAAACACATAATCGAGGCAATACGAGCCGAAACCAATGTGATATTTCCGGTCCGTAGGATCGAAATACAAAATATCGTAACACGGCTTTTCACTTGTGCCGCTGACGATGATTTTGGCGAAGTGCGTCTTTATCCGGTTCTTGTGATTGCAAGCACAAACACTCGCCGTTTCGTGATTCAAATTTTTAACCATTGTCGGCTCTCCTATTCCAGTCTTTGACTGCGCCCAGCTTCGTTGTCCACTTTGGCGCAGTCTGTGCGAAACATCTTCGGCACTGTGCGTAAAAGCGTGGATTGACGATCCCCGCGTAGTACACTGGGCGAATGATGATTTCATTCCCGCCGCAGAATGGGCAGGACCTTAAATCAACCATTGTCAGCCTCCTGCTCTCCGTCCGCGAACGGATATACGTCCACTTGGTCGCCGGGAGCCACGATAACGATGTCATGCTCAGCAGGGATGCCGAACAGCCCGTAGGCCGCCCAGTTACAGCCGCTGCTGTCGCCCTTCTTCGGCGTGCCCTTGCCGGTGTATCGACCCAGACACTCCTGATAGGCACAGCTCGGAGATTTTGCCCCGGCGTCCTTGAAGTCCTGCACGGACGCGACGTGACCGCACATAGGGCAGCGGAAGCGCCACTTGAGCATATCAGGACCAAATCGGCGCGTCGCCTCTGCCTTCCATTCCTCAACACTGTTGTACTTCATTCTTGTTTTCCTCCTTCGTGTAGCTCTGTCTCCCAGCGGGTTTTCCAGTCACCGGGTTTGTACAGCTCGCAACGCTCCATATCCGGCCTGCGAACTTTGGATGTTTGGGTCTTACTCCGGACCACCATGCAACAGTAGCCGTTCCCGTCTTTCTTGTAACGGTCAAGCCATTTGCAGCCATGACAGTTCATTTTAGATTATCACCTCCTCGCCATTCCGAAATGCCGCGACTGTGTGCCAGCCGTCAAGCACCCTCTCACGGTAAACCATCGGATGCGAACAGACGACGGCGTGCTTGTGCGGCTTGTCCATCACCCGGATCAGAATGTCCGGCGCGGCTTCGCTGTTTTCCAACGCCCGCTGCCGGGCTTCAGCTATGCTCTTTTTCACGGTGCGGTGCCTCCTTCGGTGTCAGCGCATCGAGGCTTCCGCTCATATAGAGGACCATTGCCCCGATTACGATGTTATTTGTGATTGCGTCCAGCTCGTGAAAGTCGATGTCCTCCCGCTTATCGCGCCGCTGTCCTGCTGTTTTCTGCGTCAACAGGTGCCGAAGCTGCTCGCAGTTGTCCTTCAGAGAGAAAATATCCGCTTGATGAAGTTGATAGCTGCCCATGCGCACGAACGCCCACATGGCGTCCAGCGCATCGTATTTGACCTTTTTGTCATCCATTACCCCGCCTCCTTGAAAAGCCTGTCCATGCTCCAGAAGATACGCCGAAGCTGCCACACAGACGAAAAGTAGCCGGGCGTGTACCAGTAGGCTGTGGGGTCATCTCCGTCGTGCATGGGGGCGGTCAGGGTGTTGCCGATCTTGACGTAGCCTGCGCAGCCAAGGAGCGAGAGCTGGATGTAGCACATCATCCCCGTCGTGAAGTCGAGGTCCTGCGCTGTCACAAGAACGTGATTCTGCCAGCGCAGCGGGCTTTTTGCCTTGAACAGCTGCTTTTCGATCTGATTCACCGCCGCGATCAGTGTAGCTCCCGCTCCGCACGCGCAGTCATTCAGCGTGACGAAGCCGTCGCGGTTGATCTGCTCTACAACGTCACCGGTGGTAATCTCCGCCATGCAGCGGCAGATGTCATAGGGTGTGAAGAACTGGCCGATCCAGTGATTGCCGAGTTCCAGCTCCATGTACGCGCCGCCCAGAAAATCCTGCTCCCGGTCGGCGTCAAAGGCGTTGACCACATCCTCTACCAGTTCAGGGAACACCGTGCGCTCTGCTTTCTCGTACTTCTCGATGATCCGCTTATACATTGCCTCGCGCTCCGTGCGGTATCGACTATCTACGGCGTTGGAAAGCGCAATGGCGAACATGGTGATGAAGTCGCTCCACACCTGCCACAGCGGAAAACGACGGGACAGGCTGCGAAACCGCTTCACAAAGTCCGCACGCTTCTGATCTGCGATTCTCACAATGTTCCCTCCCGTGTGTAACTCTCGCACCGTTCGTCCGGCACCCAGTCGCGCCAGTGCTGTTCCAGCCACTTCTGCGCGGCTGCCAGACTGTGGCACGTCTTAACGGCCACAACCTCGATGTCGCCGTACTGCACCTCAAGGCAGGTTTCCACAGAGAAGGAAAACTCCGCCGTGCGGGTGATCCACCAGCGCTGACCGCCGAGGGTCGTTTCCCAGCAGGCCGGTACGTCGTATGCCTCGCGGATGATCTCATAGGTTGCCATACATAACACCTCCTATTCTTCGGTCGTCAGTCGGATGAAGGGACCGGCATAATCGCAAATGGCGGTAGGGTGCAGACCGTCTTCGATGTGGGCGCGCTCAAGGTTGCGTAGCGTTATACTCTGGGGCAGAGCCGACAGGACCTCGTATGCCCAGACCCAGTTCCAGCAGTCCAGACGGTCTTTTCGGGCATCCAGCGTGGCGGCCACGCAGACCGCAACAACCGCCCTGCCGTGCTTAGACAGACAGGCGTTAAAATTCTCGCGGGCCTTCGGTGTCGAGAGGTCCGTCCTCGCTGCGTCGATCCGACGCAGCAGGGCGAATTTTGCCTCCCGGCTTCCATTACCGGCCAGTGCTTTGACCTCTTTGAACAGCGTTCGATCCAGTTTCATTACTTCTCTCCATTCTGCTTCAACGTCGCGTCGAAGTGCTTGATGCGGTTATGGTCCTCATACCACTTCCGGTCTTCGTCGCTCAGCTTCGTTGTGGGCCGGAAAGCGTTCTTGCCGGTCGTCTTGAAATACCAGTCCTTGCAAAGCGCGCAGGCAGCTTTTGCCGTAGGAGCTTCGACAGCGACGTCGGCCAGATACTCTGCCCGGTTTGCCTTTATGAAGAAATAGACCACATACGTTTTCATGTTTTACCTCCGTTGCCCTGCCATCTTCAGTGCCGGTGGGGCGGTTCCGGCAGACGCCCGTCTGGGCGTTTCGGCTATCGTTCTCGACGGTACAGGTCAATCAAGTCTTGCTGCCACGCGGTAGCAAGCTGACGATCCTCAAGCTCGTCGATCAGGTCTGCTTCATACTCTGCAAGCTCACGCTCACAGTCGCAGCCATCGGACAAGGGCGCTCCGCAGTACGGGCAAAACCGCTTCTCAAACATGGTGCCTGCCTCCTCTCAAACATCCACGCTGACACGGTGGTACGCCCAGAAGCGACCACCACGAACGAAAATCTTGTACCAGCTCGTAAACGCCTGCCCCGTGCAGTCGTAGGCAGACGGGTAATAGTGCCGGTATTCGTAGTCCTCGAAGTAGCTGACGGCCTCGTCCATCGTCTCGATGTATTCAGGCAGCGGCAGCAGCCCCGTATAGCCGTCGATGCCGTCATCCTGAATGATGCGGCGCTCAGAGACGGGACGGTGGAAGAACGCGCGCATTTCGCGCTTGAGGTCAGCGGCCTTCTGGCTCCTGCCGCTCTCATAAGCGATCTCAAGGATTTCGTAGGCGACCTTCAGGTCGGTGTAGCTGTTGATCTTGAACATTTTCGTTACCTCCATTCAGTCTTCAACGGAAAAGCAGGTGTGGCAGATTTCGCCGAGACAGTACAGGATTCCTTCAAGCTCAAGAATTTCGTAGGTTTCGGGGTCGCTGTACTGCATGATGGCCTGCGCCATGTTGCAGAGAATCGTCGTGGTGATGTTCCGCAGCTTGCCTTTGGCGTCATACGGCATTTTCAGCAGCTTGTCGTAGGCTTTGCAGTCGCCCCGCGTAAACCACCCGTGCTTGATGCACAGCCCCCGCAGATCGTCCATGTCCATCCAGCGTGTTTCTTTGACCTTCATTCTCTTGTCCTCCTGTTGAGTTCAAATAATTGCTCCATGTGCTATTAGTATAGTGCAAACATTTGAACTTGTCAAGAGGATGGGAGCAAATATTTGAATTTATTTTTTTCTGCCGTCTCAGAAGGAAAAAAAATAAGGCCCTCGGATGCTTTTGTAACATCCGAGGGCCATTTTCCCTATACGCGTGTGCATATGGCGCGCAAAGGCGCTATGACGTATATGTACGCCTTGCGCCCTTTATTTCAATAGGTATATTAGAAAATTATGTTACAATGTTACAAAGGCTGAAAAGCGCCCGATTTCAAGGCTTTCAGCCGTAACATTCGCGTGTAACATCATCGTTACAGTGTTACAGGCTTTTGTAACATTTTCAGCCGGTGTAACACCGCTTTTCAGCAGAATGTTACACCGGCGCAGCGAGTTATTTCATCCGCGCAATGAGGGCTTCGCCCGCGCCGCGAATGATAGCGGAAATGTCCACACCAGCAGCGTTGAGCAGGTTTTTAGAGGTGTCGGACATCTTAGCCATAGCGCCGTCAATAAGCAGCTTGCCCAGCTCAGTAATTTCGTCTTTGGTCAGCTTGCCATCCTCATGGGCTTTCTTCATGCCCTCCACGGTGGTCTGCTGAAGCTCAAGGACGGTCTGCTGGGCGGCGTGAATGACCTCATTGGTAGCCGTAGAGATGTTCTTCAGCTCCTCGCGCTTGGCGAGCTTGGTAGACAGCCACGCGCCCAGAACACCGATCAGGGTAATGAGCAGGGTTGCCGCGATCTGCACAAGGTTTTCGATGATAACGTTAGTCATGGTGATATTCTCCTTTTCGATGTGTATTTACACCTTTTTGGTGTAATCCAGACTGATCCAGCCTGCGCCGGATTTGAGCTTGCCCCATTTGGTCGCGCCGGTGCCCGTGCTCTCCGCGACGATGGTATAAACGCCGTGGTCACGGATGCAGCCGTTCGTACCGTAGCCGGTGCCGGGGCCTTTGCGGATGTTCAGGGCATCGGTGGTAATCTTTACGCGGTACGCGCTGAAGCTGGGCGTCGGTGTAACCGCCTCGCCCACGACGGACAGGAACTTGACGTTGATAGGACTGCAAATGGCATTCTTGCCGTCCACGCTCTTGTCGATGACGGCGCGGTCGCCGCTGATCTCGCGGACGATCCACTGCTTGGCGGCTACCCAGTTCGGGACGGCCTTGCCGCTGTAGTAGGTCGCGCCGGACAGGATGCGCACGACGTCGCCCTTCTTGATGGTGCTGGGAGTGGTAGGGGCGGTGGGCTTCACCGGCTCTGCCGCAGTTCCCAGCGCCGCAGTGACCTTCTCGGCAAGGTCGCCCATGCGGGCATACATCCAGTTGCCGGGGCAGCTCTTGTTGGCAAACCAGCGGTGGACGGTCAGGATCATTTCGTCGGCCTTGGGGGCGTAATTCAGGGTCTTGTCCTTGTCGCCCAGCCAAAGCAGCTTGGTTTTGCCATTGCGCTGGCAGATGTCCACGCAGAGCTTGATGAGGGTCTGATAGACCACATCCTTGAACGCATACGGTTCCGTGCTGTCGCTGGCGCACTCGATAGTGACGGCCCGCTGGTCGTTGGCATTGGAGGAGGAACACCAGCTGCGGTTTTTCTCCTCAACGTACATACCGACACGACCGTCAAGGCCGATGCCGTAGTTGCTGCTGGCCTGCTTGGAGGTCGGCGTGAAGATGCGGCCCAGCGTCTCCACGCTGCACTGGCCGACCACGCAGTGCGGCGTGATGCGGTCGATGCTGTGGGTACGCTGCCCGCTGTGGTTCGGGCTGAGCTTCGTGTAGCTCACCATCGGTGAATTTGTGTAACTCATGTTTTAGTCCTCCCCTTTGTTGTTGGAAAGCTCGTCCAGAGCTTCGGCGGTCAGTTCCGCCTCGGTGGTTTCGGTGGTGGTTTCGGTTTCGGGGTTCATAGCGATTTCCTCCTTATGCAAAGTCATTATTTTTCAGCCGGTCGTCGTAGCAACGCTCAATGTTGGCGATTGCATGGACGGCACGGTTGTTTTCGTACTCTTTGTGGATTTCACAATAGGTTTCGTATTTGTCGATAATGTCGAGGATTTCAATGTAGTCCTCGCGGGTATGCTTCGTGTGCTTGACCAGCTCCATGTTAAATCTGAGGATTTCAGCCCGCCAGCCGTTGGCCTCGCGCCTATCGGAAAGCGCCTTTTGAGCGGCCAACTCCGATTTGATTTCCTTCTGTTCGCCCTCCAAAGTGGTGAGCCGATCCAGAACATCTTTGTTGAGCGCTCGGCCAATCGAGCGGGCCAGCGCAGACCACGGGTTGATCTTGATGGGGCTGATTTGCAGGATGGTCAGTAGTGCGAACAGACCGCCGCTACCACCCAGAAGAAGATCCTTCAGGGTCATGCGGACACCTCCCTCCAACCGGCAGGATAAGCAGAAGGCGACCACACATTGTTATCTATAAGGCTCTCGTAAACCTTTCCATTAAATCGGACGCGATCCCCCTTCTTGTAAGGGTTGGTGCTGTCCGGCTGCTCCCATTCGGGGATAACGTCGGGATCAGGGATAAGCACCTTTGCGAAAAGGGACGGTGCCGCATCGGGCGTCCAGCTGTCTTGTGCGGTGTGATCCTGCAAAACGGTATAAAGAATCCCGCCATGTCGGACCCGTCGCCCCGTTGTGTACACGGTGCCGGTCTTCCACGCCGGGAAAAGTTCGACCGCCTCAAGGGCGGTCGTGTCATCAAGGCTTTGTGCTGCGGTTTCGATCAGGGGCCGCAGTTTTTGTGCGAGGGCTTTCAGCGTCATTCCTCCGTCACCCCCAGCAGGATTTTTGCCGCTGCCAGCTCGTCTTCAAGGGCCAGTACCTTTTCGGTGAGCTGCGCGCGGGTGAGGATTTCCGTTCCGGGGTCGTCGGGCGGATTGACCGGCGTATCGTCGTCGGGGTCCGTGGTGCCGACCTGTGCCGCAAGCTCCTCATATTCTGCAAGGGTAATAGAAACGGCGCTGAGAAGTTCGTCACTCTCAACGCCGCTTAGCTGCTTCCCCTGAAGCTGATAGATTGTGTTCCCGTCGCCGGACATGACGCCCTGCGCGTCCCGTTTGTCGCACCGGATAAGAATGCCGTTGCGGGTCTGCCAACAGACGTAGACGGGATCGGCAAGCGCTTCTACGCTTTTGACCGTGCCGTCAGCAGACAGGATTTTGAAGTAGACCATAGCAGTCCTCCTTGCTGTTTATAAAAAGGTTGGTGTACAGTGCGCCCATGTTTTGAACGGTGTGCCATGCGTTGAATCGCGCGGCATAGCTGCGCCAGCTTTGCCACGTCGCATAGATGTCCGCGAAGGTCATTTTACCGCGCAGGTATTTCCTGTGTAGCTTTTTCATTTTCTGCCGCATCTTCGTGACGCTGCGCTTATAGATTTTCCGGACGACCTTGCCGGTTTTTGTGATGAAGAAACGCACCTTCAACCAAGAAAAGCCGTGGCTCAGCTTGACGATCTGCGTTTTCTTCTCATTCAGGGTAATGCCAAGCTCGGCGCATATCGCCCGGATATGTGCCACGCAGTTTTGAAGATAGGCTTTAGATGTGTGGATCAGGTAGCCGTCGTCCATGTACCGGCCATAGCCGCGCACCTGCAAAACCTCCTTGACATAGTGGTCAAGACGGTTTGCAGAGGCGAGGGCCAGCACCTGACTGATCTGACTGCCCAGCCCCATACCCTTATCGCCGAAAGCGTCGATGAAATGCTCTGTGAGCGCAAGAAGCCGTTCGTCGGTGAATTCCTTATGCAGGATCGCTTTCACGACCTCATGGGAAACGTTGTCGAAGAATTTAGAGAAATCAAACAGCAGGATATAGCCCTCATTGCCGTATTTCCGGTAGTGCTCATGGAGATGCTGCGTGATCCGGCGCGTGGCAAAATCGTAGCCCTTGTTCTTCATGGACGCGCCGTTGTCGTAGACGAATGTGCGCTCAAGAACCGGAACAAGGGCATTGTCGCACAGGCAGCGCTGAACGACACGCTCGCTTATGACCGTGCTGCGGATATGACGATGCTTCCCGCGCTCATACAAATCAAACTCGTAAAAGCCGGGGCTTTTGAATTTTCCGGCTGCAAGCTGGTTGTATGTGTGCAGGATGTTCAGCGGCGCGTTAGCCGTGTATTTCTGGACGCTGGCCTTCCACGACACACCGCGACGGCAGCACTTGTACGATTGATAGAGGTGCTTATAGCTGAACACCTCGTCGTAGTTATCGTGCTCGGCGCGGGCGGCGTCTCGCTTTGCCCGCCTTGCAGCAGCGCGGCGTTGATACCTTGCTTCTCTACGTTCTTCGCTTGTCATATGAAATGAAACCTCGCTTGCCCCGTATGCCTGTTGGCAGGTTGCAGTAGGCACATAGCGTCACCGGGCATGAAATACGGAATGACCTGCAATCCGTACCATGCAAGCAGCGTCCGCCCGGACGCATCAGGGCATATATTTACCTTTGCAGGAAGGTCAAGCACTCCTTCTCTCCACTCTGCACGGATTTCACTCCGAAAGCTACTCTGTCTGGCACGAGAGGAGCCGAACGCCACCCCGTAGGAGTTGGACGCGTTGTTGTTGTTGCTGTTACCGTTGTTGTTCACATTGGCGAAAGACGACGAGCCGGACGCCTCAGGCGACCGCAGCCACCAGTTAGAAGTCAACCTCGTCGAAGAACTGGCAATTTGTGCAGCGCTTAACCTATGATCTTATCAGGGCAGGTCTTTGTACCGTGCCCTGTCGCTTTTCAGTACGGCTTTCACGAGCCGAATTTCGGTGTCTACAATGTCCATCCAGTATTTCAGGGTGTCCATTTCGATACCGAACAGCTCCTGCGCCACCTCAAGCTGGGAAATCATGCTCTGAAGCTCAGCGTTGGCGTGTAGGAAGTAGTCGCGCCTGATCTGAACCTCATGTTGATTCAAGGGGTATATGCTGTTTGCTCTCTTGACGTCCTCATAAATGCGCGTCGCCGCAGCGGCCAAAGGCTGTGATACATAAAAGGTGTATCGCTTCGGGAAATTCACGCATTTTTGAATCGTGTAAATTTCTAACTTCCTTGCGGTTGCCAGAAACTCCATGTCGGACGTAGAGCGCTTGCTTTTGATTACAGACAAGGGCACCACCTCATTTTTGCTGAAAAGTTCGTAAATTATATTATATCACACGCCCCCCCAATTTCCAGACGAGAAGTGTGAATTTTCAAAATTTTCGCGCGCCGCTTACGCGGCGATATAGGGGCGTAGGCCGGGAGCCAGTGCGTCAGTATCTGGCCCCACAAAGGGGGCCAGATACCCAAGATGCACAGATTATATGCAGAAGCCGAACGCCACCCCGTAGGAGTAGGACGCGTTGGTTGTTGCCGCTGCACCGCTGTTGTCCACAGGGGCGAAAGACGACGAGCCGGACGCCTCAGGCGACCGCAGCCACCAGAGAGAAGCAGAACCGGTGCCGTTGTACGTTTTCTTGATACGACTGTTGTTATCGGTGAACAGTGCGAAGGTCACGTTTTCGGCGTCGGGGTCTACCTCGTCCTTATAGGGTACGTCGTTGACATTGAAGCCAACTTCGGCGCGGGACAGCAGGAACAGGCGGTCGTTGCTGGTGCTGATGTCTGCCTTCGTGTCACCGATGGAGGACCGCACCTGAACTATCTTAATCATGGACTGCCACTGACGCGGCAGCGCGGCAAAGATGGTTTCATTGAGCCACGTCCGCATACCGCAGGATGCCCAGCCGCCGACGTTGGTGTTCTGGCTGTTCATCTGGTGGGTAGCATTCATGATGCCCAGCATGGCAAAGACGACACCGGCGAAATCGTCGCTGTCCTTCTTCTTGAAGTGGTTGAAGCCTGCGACCTGCATGATGATAGAGGCGTCGGCAAATACCGTGGTCGTCGGAACAATCTTGATCTTGTCACCGACTGCAAAGTAATCCTTCGCCTTCCCAGTTTCCATAATGCCGTAGAACTCCGCCAGCGTGTAGCCGCTGTTGTCGTTCGCGTCGTCGCTGTACAGGTAGTCGAAGTTGGTTGCTACGGTGTCCGGCAGCGTGGGCGTAATGAACACTGCGTGAACGTCAATGTCGCTGGTGACATCGTTCGTCAGCGCGTCCCAGCCCATCCAGATAGAGCCGGTGGAGGACGTCAGCTCACCGCCACGGAAGGAAACGCCGTCATGTGCCGCCACAGTGTCAGTCTGCAAAAGCTGGGTGCCATTGTACCAACGGACGGTGTAATACCGCGTTGCCTCAGAATACTGCGCTGTCACAACGAGGTCTTCGAGGATGTAGGTAAGCTGCTGATCCCAGCCGATGAAGGTAAACACCTTATCGACAGTGGAGGGCTTGACAGGCGTGTCGATCAGACCGGCAGTGATGGGGTTTTTCGCCGCGCCGTACTTGCGGACAGTCTGCGTATTCAGGACTGTGCCGTCGTAGTTCTTGAATGTGACGGTGCAGGAGCTGACCATCTGATCGTAGGTCACGGACAGATCGAGGAACCGCGCCATGATGGTAGTCAACTCGGCCTGCGACACAACGGCGATATGCGCTGCGCCCTTGAGGACGAAATCCGTAGCGGGGTTGCCTGTCTCGTCCAGACCGGCGAGGTCTTTCAGGCGAAGCAGCACGTCGGCGTCATTCATCGACCAGTCCACGTCCGGCAGGCGGCCACGGCTGAGGCTTGCCGCAGCGCTCACAAGCGCGTAGGTGTCGATTGCTGCGGCGTCCTCGACCCAGATCGTGCGGAGGTTGGAGCCGTCCATAGCAAACGCGGTCAGGTGCGAGAGCTGCCGGGCGATCAAGCTGTTCAGCGGGCAGAGCTTGGCCGTCTCGACAGGAGCACCCAGTGCGAAGGTCACGCCGGTAATGCCGCTGCCGGTCAGCAGGAGCGTTTTCAGGGAGGTGAGGGCAGACAGGTCAAGCGCCTGCTTCAGCTCCGGCGTACCGCGCAGGTCGAGGTACTCAAGCAGCGTGTTTGCGCCGACGCTGATAGACGTCAGGTTCTTGTTCGTGTAGCCGTCTGCCTCCGCGCCTGCGGTGAAGCTGCGCAGGCGGCGTGCGCCCTGAAGGTCGATGAACTGGCAGTACAGACCGGCAATGGAACTGATCTCAACCACGTTGGAAGCGAGGTAGACATAGATTTCCGTGTCGCTCAGCGCCTCCTGAACGGGGCAGATGATCTCATATGCCGTGCCTCTTTTCGCGCGCTTACGGACGCTGTAGGAGCCGTATTTGACGATGATATAACAGTCGGCATATGGGGTGATGGAGAAGTTGCCGGTCGGCGTAACGCCCGCCCACTCGTTCGGGGTGTTGCCTCGGAACTGGATTTTGTCGTTCACGGCCACAGAGCCGTAATACTTGGAGGACATATAGCCCTCTTGGTATGTCTCAAACTGGGTACGCTGGTCGGTCTTGTTGCCCTGCATCATATCAATGTACGCGGTGTTGCCGTTGTTGATATAGGGCGTGAAGTATTTGCCCCACATATCTTCTGCTACCAGCGCTTCCGGGCGCGCCGCCTGATGCGCGGCGAACTTGGCAAGGATGCGTTCAGCGCTCCATGCGCCTGCCGCCTCGCGGTCCTTGAACATGGCTTCCAGCTCTGCGCCGAGGCAGTCACGGACATTGCACCAGAGCACGGAGGAGGACGCATTGAATACGGGCTTCGTTCCCACGCTGTCAGTGTCCTCAAGGCCGTAGCTGAAGGTCAGACCGCCTTCGTTGTCGTTTCCGTCTGCGGTGTCGTTGTCGTAGTCCTTGCAGACGTTCCAGCGGTAATCCTGCACGTCAGGATCGTATTCATAGGAGATGAAAACGTTCTTAGCGCGGTTGTCGATCATGCAGTGGCGCTCGGTGAACAGGTAGTGGTAGAGCAGGCTGTCCACAGTAAAGTAGTTGCCGACTTCGGCCTTGAACTTCGCCGCGCGGTACTCCTTCGTGTCGTTCGTGTAGGTCGTCCCGTCGTAGGTCACGGGCGCACTGAGCGCATTTCCGGTCGGCGCGGTGGTATCGGTGGAAACCACCCACGACAGCATGGTCTGGAACGCCGCTTTCATCTCTGCGGTGGGATTCTTGGGATAGCGGAACTCAAAGGCCCCGTTGCCGTCCCACGTCTCCGAGGTGAGGTCAGCAGACTTGAACAGACACTGGCTGGCAATGTTGTTGGAAATCTCAACGCAGCACTGAAGCGGATGCTCGCCGGTCTGGCCGAACACTGCAAAGTTTTTCTTCGAGTTGTTCATATCGCCATTGCCGTACAGGATCGTCGCGCCTGCGCCGACAGACCGTGCGCCGACGCTCACGGCGTTTGTGCCGGTGTTGGTGAAGAATACGGCGCAGGGGTAGCCCTTGACGGTATCACGGACGCGGGCGTCAGCACGGCGGCCTTCGGATAGGAAGGGCTGGAAGTTGTTGTAGTCGTCGGCCAGAACGGTGTTGTTCGCGTTCTCGCTGGACGCCACGTTCAGCTTGATATTGAAGTACGACACAGGAATGTCGTTTTCCGTCATGGCGAACGTCTCGATGCGCTCACCTGCGCCGTTCTCCCAAATGGCCTTGCTGAAATCAAGGTCGAGGTTGAGGGCGGCTTCGCCGTATGCGGCGGAGGACGTACCCTGACCCTTCATAATGACACCGGTCGCGTGGAAGTTGTAGGTGCTGCCGCCGTCCGTATAGACGAGATCGACCGTGCAGACCACTTCGTCGGACTTGCCAACGGTCATGCGGTCGGCACCGATCTTGAGAATACGCAGCGTCGGATTTGCCGCCGCCAGCTCAGTGACGTTGATAGAGCCGTCCGTGTTGAAGATGTGGTTGCGGAGGTAGCGGGCAACCATTTCCGTGGTGTTGCCGCAGTCCGCGACGAAGTTGTCAAGGATTTCATACCGCGTGAGGCTATGGCTGTACATCTTCAGACGGTAAATCCAGATGTCGCAGTCGTCTGAGCCGATCTTCACGTTCTGCGGGTCGGACTGCATCCAGTTATCATTTGCGGTGTACGCAAACGCTCTGGACGGTACGCCCTCAAGCCAGACCACGGCCAGCTTGTTTTCGTTGCTGGCCTCGATGCTGACGTCCAGCTCGATTTTGCGGTCCTCGCAATACGGGATTTCGACGTTGGTCAACTCAGAGCTGAAAACCGCCTGCTGCGCCTGAAGTTTCAGGCCAATGCCACCAGATACGCAAGTCAGGAACTCAGCGTCATAGTCGCGGACGTTGGTAGCCTTGAACACGACCTTGATTTCCTTGCCAGAGGTCGCGGCGTTGTCATTGAACAGGCTTCGGTCAAGCTGAACGTAGGTGCCGCGCTTGACCACAAAGCCGGTGACGCCCTCTGCGTCGATCTGAAATCCGCCGTTGATCCAATCAAAATTGGAGCTGAAGGTCAGCGGATGATTCGTGCCGTCGCCGTCCTTGTAACCGAACTGCTTTGCGGTCGTCTCGCTGTTGCTGTGCCCCGTGGGGTCGAGGTCAACGGCAAGCCCGGTCGTGACAGGATTGATGTCATAGCCGAGAGAGGTACAGGTAACGGTGATCGGCGCAACGACGCTCTCGCCGGTGCGGATAGAGAGGTTGATCGTGCCGACCGTAGTAGCGCGGTACGCCCACGTCTGAATGGTGCGGTCAACGGTCAGCGTGGACAGGGTGTTGTAGCCTTCCAGCAGGCGGACAGTCGCCGTAGTGCTGGTGGGGTCATACACCATGTAATTGATGCTTCCGGTCCCGAACTGCTGGATTTCGATTGCGCTCTGATACACTGCGATAACCGGCGTATTGTTGTCCGCCTTCGTCCAGATGCCGACATGGCGCAGGTGCGTAGTCGTGACGACCTCGCCGCCTGCCGTGACCTCAAGCCACGCCTCGACGGTGTGCGCGCCGTGTGTCAGCTCAAGCGCCGTGGGGTCAATTGTCGCGGTGACGGAGCGCCCCGTAGTGGCGACCTCACGGGTGAAAACCTCCGTGCCGTCTACGGTCATGTGAATGGTCTTTGTGCCCTCTCCGGTGGGCGTGAGGCGCACGGTAAGCACGCTGGACCCGTGGAAAGCGAGGGTGCCGAGATTCCATGCCAGATCGTAGGTGGACACGGTGACGGTCCATGTGAAGGACTTGTTATTGCCGTAGGCGTCCTCAATGGTGAGCTTGATCGTGTTTGCGCTTGCGGGGGTGAGATACTTCGTGGCGTCGAAGGTGCAATCGCCCTGCGACACCGCCTGTGTAGCTACCTTCGTCCCGTTGATGCGCCACGTTGCCGAGCCGTCGCCCGTGGGCTGCTCGTCGGAAGTATCGGTGGACGTCCAGTTGAATTTGATCTCGACGGTCGCGCCGTTCATCACGGAGAACGCCCGCGAGGTCAGCTTATTGACGATACGGATTAGGGAACCGACGTCCCCGCCGCCACCTCCGCCGCCACCGGAGAACGGCCCCAGAGGGCCGACAACGACCTCGTCGTCGGCGGTCATATACAGATAGCCGTCCTCAACGTAGGCGTCGTCAACCTTGCTCTTTACGGTGGTTTTCAGGTTGTTGAAATCTTTGGCGAACTCATTGACGGATGCGACGGCTTCCGTCGCGTCCAGAAGCGCCTGCTCAGAGCGTGCGGCGGATTCCTGCGCAGAGTTCGCGGACTGTGCTGCCGCTTGTGCGTTGGCCGCTGCCTGCGCCGCCTTCGTTTTGGCCTCCTGCGCCTTGGATTCAGCAGCTTCAGCGGCTTTCAGGGCCTCGTCAGATACACCGGTTGCGAGCTGGGCGGCGGCTTTTGCGGCCTCCGCTGCCGCAGCGGCGCGGTCTGCGTCGCCCTGCACGGCCTCCTTGAAGGTGCCGAATTTCATGTTATAGGTTTCGCCTTCGGACGAGACAAGCAGGAGATCGTCGTCCTGTGCTTCCTCAAGCGTCGCAAAATCAGCGATTCTTTTGTCAGCCATGTTCTTCCTCCTTATGGTTAAGTTCCGGTGCCGCCGCTGTCAAGCGCGTTCAGCCGGTTATAGATGTCGACCAAAGCGGCCTCAATATTGGACACCTTTGTCTGAAGCGTCGAGATCGCGGTATCGTGCGCCGCAATGGTGCCTTCGGCGGTGGTCAGGCGCGTTTGCAGGTCGGTAACGGTGCCCTGCACCTCCGAAAGTGCTGTCGTATGCCCGCCCACGGTGGATTGTAGCGCGTCGATGTCGCCCTCGGCGTTCTGCACACGTTCTGCAAGCTGCGAGATGTCCGACGCGTGGTTGGAAATCGCTGTGTTCAGCGCGGAGATGGATTGCGTATGCCCCGAAACGGTGGTTTCCAGCGCGGAGACGCGCTGTGCAAGAGCACCGGGGGAAGAATCCTCAATGCTCTTGATGCGCTTAGATAGGCCGTCCTCAGCGCCTTTGGCACGGGTTTCCTCGTTGCCTATGCGTTCACTGAGAGCAACTTCCACGCCCTGCGCGCGCTCAATCTCAGCCGCCAGCGCGGTATCATCGACCTTGCCCGCCAGCTCCTTTGCGGCGTTCTGGATCGCACCGTTCAGTTCCTCCGTGGTCTGCTTCAGGTGCTGCACCTCAGACAAATACGGGTATTCCTCACTGAGTTCTTCACTGTTCGGGGCCTCGATGTCCGCCCGAAAATTGTGGTCAAGGGTGAGCTTGACGTTGAACATGACGCTGTGGACAAGCTCACCGATTTTTACTTGGTCGCCCAGCTCCGTAGCCGGGTCGTACAGCGATTTTGTCGCCGTAAAGGGTAAATACACCAGCCCATTAAAAGCCGCGTACAGGTCGTTGCAAATGCCCTGTGTGGCGTATGGGTTACTGTCGATGGTGAGCATCGTTCCGTTGTCGTTTCCCGCCGTGTAGCTCTCCCCGCTGTCACTGTTGAGTGTCACGCCGGTCACAGTGATCTGTGTGCCGGTCGTGATCTCGCCGCAGACGACGGGGATGTTGATAACGCCCGCCTGCAAGGAAACCTTTTTCGCCATATTGGCGTCGGTGTCCCACACAAGGTAGTAGCCCTCCGGTGTGACAATTTTGTTTCCCTTCTCGTCGGTGATGAAGTAGGACCGCTGCACGTTGTCGCTGCTGCCGGGCAGCACACCGGACGGGACAGGGAGCACGGCGTTAAAGACGGTCTGCTCCTTGTAGGCCAGACGCACCGGCTGATTGCCTGCGCCGTTGGCAAGCGTGATCTTGTTGTAGTCCTCGTCGATGACGTGGAATGTCTCGTCGGGGCAGTCGTGAGCGGGACCAGCCGCAGAAGGTTTTCTTCCGTGATGATCCAGTTGCCGCCGTGGCAGGCCCCGATATACCCCAGCACCTGCGACATGGTTTTTCCGCTGGGGTACGGCACAACGTAATCGGCGTCGGTCTTGATCCGCGTTCGCAGATCAATTCCGACGCCGATTCGGTATGCGATTTCCTCTACGACGGACTTCATGCTTTTCGGCCAGTTGGCGGCGGTGTCGCTGCCGTCCAGATAATTCTGGTTGGTCTTGAGCATGGCGTCGTAGCAGTCGATGGTAACAAGCCCCGCAAAGCTGGTGTCGCGCTGGTCGATGTAAAATGTGCCGAACTCCTTCCACTCGGTGGCGGTTTTGTCGTTCGTCAGACGGCCCATGATGACGACGGGGCTTTTCGCGGTGATGATGTCGTCCGTGAGGATCGACAGATTCAGTGTAGCCGATATGCAGTTGCCCACGGACAGCGGGGACGGCATAAGGGAACGGTCGATGCGCGGCGCGGAAATAACGGTGTAATCCTTGTTATTGATCCGCGCCTTTGCATCAAACCGAAAACGTCCGCGTGCCGCGAGCTTCGTCCAGCGCTTAGTACAAATACGCATAGGCTCACCTCTCCGTCATGTTGAAGGTACAACCTTCATAATAGGTACGGTTGTCGCCCTTGTCGTAGCGCTGTGTACCGTAGGTGAGCGTGGACGTGTAATAGGTCTTTGTCATAATGCGGTTGGTTTTTGGGTCGAGGAAGGTAATGTCGGTGTATTCGCCGTCAACGTCTGCCGCGAGTGACCGCATAATCAACTCAGGCATACGGTTGAACTTGACTGTCCACTTATCCTTCTGCGCGATCCTTGCGCGGTACATCAACCCGTCAAGGAGGTTGCGCCCGCTGCCGTCTGCGTCGATGTCATTTCTAACCGGGGCAAGGCCGTCTTCGGCCAGCCACGCGGTATAGTCGTGATTTCCGATTTTAAGGATTGGTTTTATGGTGCGCACCTCCTTATTCGAGCGGGGATTTTCCGGTCGCCCGCGTTCTGCGGTTGATCTCTCGGATCGTGCTTTCCGCGATTGCGGTTTTATCAAAGTTGACAGTCGTACCGCTGTAGTTCTGGATGGCCGTCACAATGGCTGCGGTGGCGTTGGTCACGACCTGCGTAACAACGCTTGCGAGCGCGTCATTGGACGTTTCAATGGTCGTGCCGAGGTCAGCACCGCCGCCGCTTGCTGCGGCTGCTGCGGCCTTGTAGGGCACGACGCCGCCCGCCACAGCGGGAACAGCGAACGTGATGTTATCCGCAATGGCCTGAAGCCGGTCAAGCAGACTTGTGAAGCTGCCGCTGATTTTGTCCGAGAACGAGGACAGCGCGCCATCCACCTCAGACGTGGGAACGATGTTTCCGACCTTATAATCACCAGCGTTGAATTCATCCGCGATTGCGTCAGCGACGCCAGACACGGATTTCAGAATGGACGGCTGCGAAGCCTCCACACCTTCACCGACGCCGTAGCCGATATTCAGGCCGATTTCGTCGCGGAACAGACGCGACGGGGAGTGAATACCCAGCGCGGATTTTGCAGCGCTGAGAAGGCTGCTTGCGAGGCTGGAAACCTTGTTTTTCAGCCAGCTCCAACCGGAGTTGATACCGTTGGCAATACCGTTACAGATATTGCTGCCGACGCCGGACCAGCCCTGATTCTGAATCGCATTTTTGATGCCGCTCCATGTGCTGGACGCGGTAGATTTGATACTATTCCATGTGCTGGACAGCGAGGACTTGATATTGCTCCATGTGGACGATGCAGTGGATTTCATGCTGTTCCACGCGCTGGAAGCCGTAGTCTTCATGCTGTTCCAAGTGGAGGACGCAGTAGACTTGATATTGCTCCAAGTGCTGGACAATGTAGCTTTTACGCCGTTCCAAACGGTGGAGGTGTTCGCCTTGATGTTGTTCCAGCCGTTGCTGACAGTGGTTTTCAGGTTTGTCCAAGTGGACGATGCTGTGGTCTTGATGCTCGTCCAAGCCGAAGACAGCCCGCTCTTGATACCGTTCCACGCGCTTGTGGTGCCGGATTTGATGGCGCTCCAAGCATTCGAGATACCGGTTTTGACGGTATTGCAGGCAGACGACACACCGGATTTGATGCCGTTCCATGCACTGCTGATAACGCCCTTGATTCCGGCCCATGCCGTGGTAGCGGTGGACTTGATACTGCTCCATGCGTTACTGAAGAAGGTCTTCAGCTTTTCGATTACGCCGGAGAAGAAGTCCGTGATCTTGTGCCAAGCATTAGAAATGCCCTGCTTTAGTCCATCAATAAGGAATGTACCGATTTCTGCGAATACGGTAGACGGAGAGTGGATGCCAAACAGGTTCTTTACCCAGTTCACAACGGGGTCTACGACGTGCGCTTTCAGCCACGAACCGGCGTCGCGCATTGCGTCTCCGATTCCACGGAAGAAACCAGCGATAGAATCGAGGCCGATTGCCTCAAACAAACTTGCAAGCAGGTCGGATATTCCGCCAATGGCACCCACAATAATGCTGGGGATCTGAACGATAATACTGACAAGAGCGGTTGCAAGGGATTCCAGCAAGCCAAGCCAGTCAATGTTTTCGATTACCGCGCCCAGTGCCTCACCCAGACTGCCGATCAGGTTTTGCACCATTTCGCCCCAGTCATGATCTGAGAACAGAGACGTAATGAGATCGAGAACGCCGGTTATCGCTCCGCTGATAAACTTGCCAAGCAGTTCACCGAAACCGTCCCAGTCAATATCGGTGGTAAGGCTTTCAAGACAGGCCCAGATTTCGTCTGCAAGGCCGGTCCAATCGACCTGATCCACAAAGCCGACAAGCAGATTGAGCGCTCCGATAAGCAGGCCGCCAAGCAATTTTGTCAGATCAGAGAAAATTCCGCTCCAATCAATTCCGTTGAGAAAATCAGCGATTTTTCTTCCGAGCATTGCCCAGTCGAAGTTCTCGACAGCAGCCACCATACTTTGGAGCGCCGTTCTGATTTGCGTACTGAGCGCTTCGGCAAGTGCCGAAAAATCAATGTCCGAAATGAAATTGCTGATGTTTTTTGCGAGACTTCCCGCAATACCGATCCAGTCGGCGGCGTTCACGGTCCCGTACATGAAATCAGTGATGGCCTTGCTCACTGCTGCGCCGTCAAGCGTACCGAAAAAGCCATCAAGCGATTTCAGGATGATTGCCCATTTCCCGGTCAGGATCACACCGAGATTTCCCCAGTCCACACCAGTAATAATGTGGTTTAGGAGTTCTGCAAAGCGCGACGCAAGGTTTTTCCAGTCGAAGTTTTGGATGAACGTCGCAAGGAAAGTCAACGCGCCGTTCAAATAGTACCCGATCTTATCACCGATGCCCGCCCAGTCTACGGTATCAACCATTTCGTTGAGCTTTTCCGCCAGAGTATTTGCAGCTGCGGCCCAATCACCGGCCTTGATCTGCTCGACCATAAGTTTTGCCCAGTCGGGCAGCGTTACGTCGGGCAGACTTCCGAGATCACCGGCACCGCCTCCACCCCCGCCGCCGTCAGAGCTGTTGTCGCTGAGAATGTTCAGTTCATCGAACGCGGCCAGCTGCCTTTTGAGCTTATCGGTAGCTTTGGATGCCGCCCCGCCCGCGCTGCTGATTTCTTTGGATGCAGTTTTTCCATAGATGCCAAAGAGCTTGAGAAACGCGGTCACATAGGCGACAGCTTGTGCGACAAGGTTGATAATGCGTGTAATGATCGGCCCCAGCAGGTTTCCGATGCCTGACCAACAGGCGGACAGCGTATTGGAGAGCTGCTGATTTTCGGCCATATAGGCGCTGACCGCTTTCCGCAGCAGCGCCCAAACGCCGCGTGCTCCAAGCAAACTGAGTGCAAATTTCTTCGCACCGGAAATCAGTCCGCCAAACTGACCGTTCATCTTCTTGCTGTGGAACAGCATTTTTGCCATGCCGGATGCGGCGGCCTTGATACCGGACACAAGCGCCCCGGCAGCCGACTTTGCCGCTCTGCCGATGAAAGACGCGACATTCCGTGCGCTGCTGGCGAGGCGGCTCATAAGGCTTTCCGACTGCTGTGTGCCGGCGCGCATTTCATCCAGACGGGCAGCTGCTGCGGACAGTGTAGATTCCATCTGCGCGTATTGCGTCGTGTCCACGCCCGCCTGAAATGCGGTGCCAGAGGCTTCCATTTTCGCCTTTGCGGCTTCGAGCCGGTCATATTTCTGTGCGGTCAAATCAAGGTCGTATTGCAGGTTTTTCCACTGGGCGGAATTTTCACTCACGCCGAGAGCCTGCATTTTCTCCTGCTTATTGAGGAGAGATTCGAGCTTCTGACCGGCTTTTTCAGTCTCCGCACAGAGTTCTGCGTATTCCTGCGTCGGGAATTGCGTCTGACCGACTGCATCCAGCCGTTCCTGAAGCTCCGCAATCTTGCTTTCCAGCGTGCTTGCCTTGCCCTCAAAGGAGGTCATAGCGCTCTCGCTGCCGGACATGGCTTTCTGGAAGGTCGGTTCCAGCTTCTGCACGCTGCTGTTCACGGCGTCGATCTCACGCTGCAAACCGGATGCCTTTTCCGTCACACCACCGATGTTCACCTGCGGTGTAGCTGTTTCCGGCGCAGGCGTGCCGCTGCCGTTGGTATTCTGTAATTCTTCGAGGGAGGTTTGCAGCTCCTGTACTTTTGCCTCAAGCGCTGCAACCTTATCCTCTGCGCCACCTGTATTGATTTCAGGTGTCAGCGGCTTGCTGAAAAGTTCTTTCAGCGTTTGTCCCAGATTCTTGACCTCTGTGGACAGCGCCTTGATAGCCGCAAGCAATTCAGCGCTTCCGGCCTTAAATCCGTCCGAATTTATCTCGGTATCAATGATGATAGAGCCGTCAGCCTGATCTGCCATTTAACCACCTTCTTTCTTAGCCGAGTAGCGCGTCGATCCTATCCTTTTCTGCCTGTTCTTCTTCAGACAGCTTCGTGCGTAGGGCGCAAATAGCGCGGTTGGAATTCCAGTATTCGCGCTCCCACTTTTCCAGCTTTTTGCCCTTTGCGCGCTTCAGACGCAGGTTGAGCACCTGCGCGAAAACGCCGTCCGAAATCTCCATGTAGTAGCCCATAAAGGTCCACCAGTGGACGTACCGGGCGGAACGGACCTCAAAACCGGCAACCTTATTGACCGCTGGAAACATGATGCTCTCGTCCTGTTCCCAGTCCATGACGCGCGGAGGAGGCTTTCCGCCCGTGTCCTCCGGCTTGTCATTGTGGTCAATAAAAGCGAGAGCGGCCTTGAAGGCCGCCTCATAGTCGTCTTTTGGAATTGCGTCGAAGTCCTTGAACAAAATGAACAGGCAGATATAAGCCTTTTCTTTGTCTTCGAGGTCGGGATCACCGAACGCAATCACGATTTTCAAAACGTCCCGAAAATCGCTGCGGATACGGTAGAACTTACCGTTTACCTCAAGACTTCGCGGCAGTGTTCCGATCATTTTTTACCGCCCTTGTGCTTGCCAGTACGGTAGCCGTGGGTGTACCGCTCAACACGGGAGTTGACTTTCTTCACCTCGCGGTCGAACTGGCGGGAGATATAAGCACCGACCGCAGACAGCGCGTTTTCGCAGTAGAAATGACCGTTGATGGGGGAAAACGGGTGCATCTTGCCGAAGAACGCCTCCGACATATTGCCGCCAAAGAGCCTGTCACAGGCGGCGTACAGGCGCTTTTCGGCCTCACGCAGTGCTGCGAACTCGGCTTCGTTCTGTTCGTCCACAGTGCCGTCCGGCTTGATGTTGACGCTTTCCAGCGGCTCGACGATCTTGTCGAACTCTGCGGCAACACTGTTGAAGCGATCCACAATGCCGATGTCGGTCGGTCGGAAGGAGAATTCCCCGATCTGTTCCCCGTGCTTGTTTCGGATAGGCACCTTTACGCTGCCATCGTCGATGATGATTTCATTGAAATTCTGCTGTACCAATTTGTCAGCCATTGTAATTGCCTCCTGAATTCAAAATGTTGCCGCCCTGCGCTCAGTACGCAGGGCGGCGGGGTGGATGGGGTGGATGATTAGCCCGCAGCGTTGGTGTCTGCGGTGAAGGTCTTCGTGGTGAGGTCGAAGGTGCCCTTGACGCGATTGCCCGCGTTGTACACGGTAAAGGGAATCTGCACGCCGGAGGTGTCGCCGCCGACAGATTCGGGAACGACCCACACGTCTTCGCGGTAGGCCCATGCCACGGTGCCGTCGCTGTTAAGCAGCACGTCAACCTTCGTGGTCATGCAGTCGTCGCCGGTCAGGCGCTCATTGGCGATCTTTGCGAGACGTTCAAACAGCGGGTCGCCGCTGTAGGCATAGAAGGGGTCAACCTCAGACTGCACCTCGTAGCCATTGTGGACGACGTTCTGTTCGCCCAGAATGTTTTTATTGACCTCAACATCGGGGTTCAGCTCCTCGTTATACTCCTCAAGGTCCTTGCCGAGACGGGTATAATTCGGGGCGTAGGTTTCCTCGCCCTGCGTCTTGACGCCGAACTTGGCGTCGAGGAAATGGGCAAGATACTTGCGTTCGATTTTCGGCATAATTTCAGCTCCTCAAATATCAAATTCGTTGTTGTAGTCCAGCCGCAGGGCAATGAGCCAATCTTCAACGCCGTCCTGATAGGCGGAGTTGAGGTAGGCGGGGCTTGTGCGGCTGATTTTCTTGATGATACGGTTGCCAGCCAACAGCGCGGGATATGCGCCAAGCTGGTGGCTCTTGCCGTTCAGCGTGACCGGCTGCCGCTCAAGCCACTTGCCCAGCGCATCAAGGAATTCTTTGATGCGGATGCGCTGAGTTTCGGATTTCGGAGCGGCGCGGTAGACCACATTGAACGGATATTGGCAGACCTGCGTGACGTGTCCGGTGACGTCCTCCGTGCTGTTCTGCAAAGCCGCACCGGAAATCGGAAAGAATCCGATCCCCGAAGCGTCTGAGAGCGTGGAGAACAGGATGGATTTGTTGCCGGTGGTCAAACCGGGGAACTTGTTCAGCAGGTCAAGAAGAATTTTGCTGACGGCTTCGGAGCCGTCAATGTCGATGACCGTTTTCGACGGCATGGTTATTTACCTCCGATTTTCTCCTTCACGCCGTCGATCCAGAATTGCTTGTTCTGCCGTTTGGCGTGTTCAAACCATTGCGGAACGGCCTGCGGGTTGGAGTATTTCAGCGGCCTGTCGGTGGCAACGAGCTTCGCACCCTTGCGGAAACGCAGGATGTATTCACCGGGGCCTGTAGGGATTTTGCGGGGGCCTTTGCCGGTTACGGAATCCACCATGACCTTACCGCCGTACTGGTAGCGCGCATACGGACCGGGAAAGATGACCTTTTTTCCGTCGTCCTCCGTGTGGGAGCGCTGCTGCAAGCTGCCGGTCAGCAGCGGCATACAGGCTTTGCAGTCCTCAAGCACGCGGTCGCCCAGCCATTGCTGCGCCTCGCGCATACGCTGATCCAGTGCGCGCAGGTCAACAGTGACGTGTACACCGCCGTCAGAGTAGGAGATTTTCGGGAGGTTAGACATTTTACCGCCCTCCGATCTCGAAGTGAGGGAGGAGGCCGTAAAAGCCCGCAGAGCTTATCAGGTAGATACCGTCGCGCTCTGCGTTCATGGCGTGGTACAGGCCCTCATCGTAGTCGTCGTCGGTCAGCGGCTCGGTGTCAGGCCATGCACCGGCAAAAATGAAATCGCACTCCGGGGCAAAGGTGATGTGCTGCGCCGGATTGTCGCAGCGGGCATACTCCTTCGGCCCCGTGTAGCTTTTCATCCCCGCGCCGGTGGAAACGCGCTTGTCCGCCGTGCAATGGATGATGATGTCCACGGCGTCGGCGTTATTGCCTCCCGCAGTTGTCGCGCTGTTGGCTTTCGTGGTCAGCAGGTCAGCGCCGGAGATGACGGACGGAAACCAGCGCCCGGTTGCGGCGTGGTAATTAAAGACCGTTAGTGTGTCGCGGTACACGCCCAACACCTCCCGCATACAGCAGATTGACGCCGTTTGCATCCGGGATATTTGCCAGATACTGCGCGGCAATGCTGCCGATCAGATTTGTTTGTGCCTCTGCGCTTGTCGCGGCGGCAGCATAAACGGAGCTGTTCGCGCTGCCCGCCGAATAGGAAATGGATTCCCGTCCGGACGAGATAGACGCGACAGCCCCGTGATAGCTTCCGTCCTCCGCCTTCTGCGCGGAAGATGCCCTCCGCTGGACGTCGATCCAGTAGAGGGCTTCGGCAATGGCACAAACAGCCTTCTTGACCTTGACGGCGTGGGCTTCCACAGTCGGAAACGCGAACGTGAGCCGCCCGAAGGTGATTGCGTCCAGCTCGTCGCTGGCGCGCTCAAGCCACTTTGGTGCGGTTTCCTCGGTCAGCGTGTCCCCGAAGTAGCCGGAGCCGTAAAACGTAAAGTCTGTGTATGCCATATCAACGCCTCCTTAGTCTTCCTGCACCTCGGCAGCGGGGGCGTCAGTTTCGGCTCCGGTGGGCTTCTTCCGGCGCTTGCCCTCCGCCTTTGCGGGCGCGGGTTCGACGGCAGGGGCGATTTCTACGGCTTCGTAGATGGCCGACCTCTGCATCAGCTCAATGCTGGTTTCGTCGGTGGCCGCTACGATGTTGCCCGATTTCAGATTGCGAAACAGCATAGCGTCCTCCTTACATCAGGCCATAGTGTAGTAGGTGGTGCCAGACGCGAACTCCGTGATGGAGACAGCAGTGTACACACCGTTGGCCTCGGTGTAATACTGAGTACCGGCAACGTGGGTGGTCGCCTTGGTGAACACGCCGGGCTTGAAGATCAGGTCAGGCATGACAACGGTGGTGCCGTAGTGATAAAACAGCTCGACGCCGTAGGCATTGGAGAGAGGGATCTTCTCGGCGGTGTACTGGTCGGCCATGATGGGCTGAGCGACAGCGCCCTCGACCATGAGCAGGTAGTTGCAGCCAGTGGGAAGGTGGACGCAGCTGTACGCGCGGACGCCGTGCCACACAAGGAATTCCTCGGCGGCGGTGTTCACATTCGCGTTGTTGGTCTGCTTGTCGAGGTCATTACGGATCATGCCGTAATACTTCGGGGACAGAACGAGATGCATCATGGAGCGAGGCACGCCGTCCACGAAGTCATTCTGGGTGGTTTCGCACTCCTGAATGATGGCTTCCAGCTCGTCAGAGATGGCCTTGTAGGCGGACAGGTTCAGCACAGTGGCCTTACCAGCAGCAGCGGCGAAGAACACATTGTCCAGCTCGGCAGCCATACGCAGGATGTGGTTTGCGGAACGACGGTCCAGAACGCCGTCAACGCCGTACAGGCGAACGTCCTTCTCTTCCAGCTCCTCGACGATCTCGCGGTCAGTGTCGATGGCGACAGTGACGGGCTTCGCCTTCACGGCGTCGCCCTTGCCTGCGGTACGCGCGGTGCCGTAGTTCTTGGGGGTGGCGTTGACGAAGCGCTTAGCTTCGACGGTGCCGGAAACGGGATCGCCGGACAGGTCCATGTTCTTCATGGAGCCGGAGATCAGCGCCTTCTGGACGCCCTCGATGGTTTTGCCGTACAGCTCGGCAAGATATTCCTTGCCGTCGCTTTCCAGCAGGATGTTCAGTGCGTTAATACGAGGCATAATTCATACTCCTTTGTTTATCAGAAAATTTTGGGCGGGGTGTACTTCTCAGAGCCGGTGCCGGGGTCGCCCGTGGGTCCCGTAAAAGCAGGCGCTTTTTCCTTCTGCTTTGCCGCCTTTTCTGCGGCTTCCTTTTCCTCGGCGGTCTGATACAGGCCAGCGTCCTTCTGCTTGGCGGCTTTCATAAAGTCGTCAAAGCCGAAAAATGCGCCGTCCTTCCACGTCAGACCGGCGTCCGGAGACATACACTCGGACACAAGAGCCGTGCGGGCAAAGGGAGAAGTGACGCCGTACTCGTCCAGCTTCTTGGCGATCCAGTCCTTCTGATCGCGCTGCGTGATCTCGCGGGCGAATTTCTTCTCCGCGTCCTCCGCCTGCGTCTTGTAGGTCTGGATCTCCTGCTGAATCTGCTGCGGGTCGATGCCCTCAAACTTCTTCAGCGTGGTTTCGGCAGTATCGAGGCGGGTTTTCAGGCCGTCGCGCTCTGCCGTGAGGTCTGCAATGGTCTTGTCCTTGGCAGCCTTCGCGGCCTCAACGTCTTTCCCGTTGAGCGCGAACACCTGCTTGACCTGATCTTCATTCAGCCCCAGTGCGGTCAGTTCTTCGGTTTTCATATAACCTCCTGTATAACGGCAATAGCAGATATTTAAGACGTTGCAGCGTCTGGCCGTTTTCGGCATTGTTAGGACCGCCGATAGTCCAATTTTGTACCCCTGCCGGAGTTGCACCGGCGATACTGGAAGGGGCATAGAAAAGCAGAGCCTCATAGCGCCGGAATGGTGCTGTAAAGCTCTGCTTTGCAGTTATCTACTTGCTGCGGGCGGCGGCAATGGATTTTCGCGCGTCTTCCCGCGTCCATTTTGCAATCTGGATGCGGTCAGAGAGGCGCTTCAAGCCGTTGTCCGTGCAGAACTGGTTATAGTCCAAATTCTGTTTTTCCAGCAGCTTTGCCGTCCGTGTGTACTGCGCTTCAAGTGTAGCTTTCACGCCCGCGTCCTCCGCTGCCTCAATGGCCGTGCGAAGGCCGACCAGCTTTGTTTTTGTGCGCCGGATGCGCGATTCCTTCCCGCGCTGCTTCTGACTAAGGTCAAAAGCTCTCTTGTTCTCCTCAGCGTCGAACTGCGCGTATGGATTGTGCCGCAGGTCGCCGGGGCCGAAGCTGTGGCGGCAGTTCCAGCCGCACAAGCCCTCGCCGGTGCCGTACCCAGTGGATTCCACAAAAAGCGGCAAGTCAGCCGTTCGGCCCGTTCTGCTGTAGAACTTGCCCTGCCACCAGAAGTGATTTCCGGGGTTTTGGCCGCCGTCGCCGTAGCGCGCGCCGAGGTGCGCCGACACAAGCACGATGTCCCAGTCGCGTTCTTCCATACCCTGAACGGCCATGTTGCCGGACGCCTGCGCGACGCCGGTACGAACAGCCCGCAGGACAGCGGTTTCAATGGTGTCAACGTGTCCGGTGGGATAGATGACCTGCGTTTGCGTGTCAACAATGCTGCTGACGGCCTCCTGTACGGCCTGCGTGTACGATGTCGCGCCGGATGCCACCTTGAAATGTGCGGTGTCCAGAGCCTTCAAAAGCTGCTGTTGGCTCGCGTGCGCGGTCGTGCGGGTGAAGTTGTGGACAGTGCCCGCCGTGCGCTGGTAGGTGTCCTCAAGCAGGCGGATCATGTTCTCAGACTGTGCAAGCTCAATGCCCGCAAGCCCGTGTTCGATGTAGAAATTGCTGTCGTAGGCAAGAGCCTTGATACCGGCGTCCTCGAAGATGCGCTTGATCTCTGCGTCCGTTGCCTTTGTCCAGCGCTTGATTTCTCGCTGTACGGCGTCCAGATGGCCGCCTGCGGCTTGATAAACCTCAAGCTGCCATTCATCCGAGGCGGTGAGAAAAACGCCCTCGCCGCGCCCTAACCGCGCCATAACACGCCGGATAAGGTCGCTGGTGATCCACACGTTCAGCTCGTCGATTTGCGGGTACAGGGTTTCGATGATGTCCAGAATCTGCTGAGGGGTCAGCATTTATGCCGCCTCCTATTCTGCGCCGAAAAGCTGGGCTTTCTCGATCTGCGCGGCGTCGGCCTCTGCGGTCATTGCCTTTGCTTCTTCCTCGCTCATGCCCTCGAACTTCACAAAGTACATCCACTTCGGGACCCAGCCCTGCATGACGTAGGCGCGCCACGAGGCTTTGTCCTCCTCGTAGTTGTAGGTCACGTCTCCGAAGTTGAAATTGACCTCATATTCGCCCAGCGGCGCGAGGTTGTAGAGCGTGACCAATGCGTCAGCACCGGCCAGCGCCTGTGTGATGGCGTCCTTGAGCGCGTCGCGGTCGGTCTTGATCGTCTGGATGGTGTCGCGGTCGTCGGCCTCAACCTGCGTTGCGGTAATCATGCCCGTCTGGCCGTCCAGCACAAACACGCCTTCGCTGAAGCCGCATTTGACACCAGCCATAGACAGATCGAAGTTGATGTCCTTGATCCGCGCGTCGGTCAACAGCGTCGGCGCGTGCTCATGGATTGCGGAAACCTCGCCGTCAGACAAGCCCATACCGAGGCCCTTCACGAAACGCGGCAGCTCAACGTTGCGGTTCTGCGCGTTCTGAATGAGCTGCTGTCCGACGAAGGTAATGTGCTTGCTGTCCTCGATCTCCGTATTCTTGCGGCTGATGGCAATGTCGATGGCCTTCAGCTCTGCAATGGCGTTGGCAAACACGGAAAGCCCCAGCGGGGACGACGGATCAACGGTGTTTGCGCCGGGGACGCGATAGTAGCCGAACAGCGGCGTTTCAAGGTTGGTAATGGTAACTTCGGGGGCCAGATGTGCCCATGCGTCAACCTTGTCAAGCGCCACCTCCTCACCGAGGGTAACTTCGCCCTTCGTGCTGAGCCGGTTTTCAAACGCCTTGTTCGTGATCTTGTAGAGCTTGCCGCCCTCTGCGGTGCTGCCCTCGAAGCGGTGGTATTCAAGCCGTGTGAAATGGCGGCTGCCCTGCGCGGTATGCGCCGCAAAGATAGCGCCGACGATTTCGCCGTTGTCGTCCTTCGCCGTAATGCCGAAGTTGCCCGGCAGGATGAAGTCCCATGTCTCGCCGTTCCACTTGAGCATGATGCCGCCCAGCCGCTCGGCCTCCGATACACGGTCGGGCAAGCGCTTGAGCAGGTCGTCGGCCAGCCCCTGCAAATAGTCGGCACGGGGCGAGCCGGAAATAGCAATACCAATGTCCAGCGTCACCAGCTTTGCGCGGGTGTCGCTGATGTGTTTTGCCATGTTGATAGTCCCGATTTCATCCTCGGCATTCAGCCAAGGCGGCTTGCCGGTAGAAATGCGGTCCCAGTTTGTAAGGGCGCTGGACATTTCCGGCGAGGAAATGAGTTCAACGCCAAATGCTTTCGCAATATCGGTCCCGCTATGAATAAAAAGCATTTTGATCCTCCTTAGCAGGCGCGTAAAAAAATTCATTTCGTCACCGCCTTAAACTATCCATTTCAGTTCATTCCGCAGGGCAGTCCGGCAGAAATATCTGAGCTGGTCCATGCTATGGTCGTTTTCCTTGATAACCGCGTCTTCGGCCTTTTCCTCGTCCCATGAATACGTCTCGAACTCCTCGAAGGTGCTTTTGCAGCTCTTGTGGAAATACAGGCACCCGGCGTTCAAGAACTTTGTAACGTCCTGAATGCCGTTCAAAACGTCGTTGTCGGCCTTTACAGCCATGTATTTACCGTATTTTTGTATCGTCTCGATCATGGACGACGCGGACGGGTCAATGATGATGTACTGGATCGGATAGTCCCCGATCAGGTCGCACAGCATCTTGTAATACGCCTCGTTGTCCACACGGTTGTTGCTGCCGCCTTTGTAATACAGTTCCTTGACCATGACGGCCTTTTGCTCTGAGGGGCTGTAATCGTACAGGCCAGCGGCAAACGGGTTGACGGTGCCGTAGTCCACGGACACATAATAGCGGTGCCGTGGGTTGACCGCCGGGACCTTCGGGACGATATGCGCCGAGCGGTCGAACATGGGGTAGACAAGGCCCTCGGCCTTTACCCACAAACCGAGGATATAACGCCGGTAGAAAACGCCGGTGTACATCCCCTCATATCTGGCCTTGATTTCAGGCGCAAGGCTCAGATTGTCGTCCATTGTGAAGTGCAGATACAGGATGTTCCGCTCTCGCGCTTTCTTGATCCACTCCACATAGAACCAGTGGCCGGGGTTTTCGGGGTTACAGTTGAACCAGAACTTAGAACCGGCCACGCTGCAACGGGCCATAGCCTGTTCGACGAACGAGCGGGGCATAAGGGCCACTTCGTCAAACAGCACGCCCGCAAGCGTGATGCCCTGCACCAGTGTGTAGCTTGATTCGTCCTTGCCGCCGAACATATAGTAGCTGTTGGTCACGCCGCCAGACGTGATAATCAGCTTGTTTTCACTGCGGCGTTCAGTGATTGAAAAGATACCCTCAAGCCACTGCGGCATGAGGGTTATAACGTTGCGGCGCAGCGATTCAATCGTCTTGCCGCATATAGCGAAGTTCTGACCGTTGAAGCGGCTCATGCTCCACAGGATAAAGCCGTCTGTCATGGAAACGGTCTTGCCGGAACGGATAGAGCCGTCACAGATGATGCCGTCACAATCCATGAACTGCGGCTTATTCCACCACGTCAGCGTCAGGAGCTGCCGCTTGCTGAAGTTCTGGTAAATCATCCGTGTTCACGTCCTCCTTTGTGGCATTCTGGATAGCTTCAAGCAGATTGTTGTCCTTTGCGCTGCCGCCCAAGCCGGTTTCGCCGGTGATGTCCATATAGAGCTGGATCGCATAGGTGTTGCCCGCCTGCGCCGACCGCATAAGAGCGTCGGCCACAAGCATTTTCTGGGTCAGCACCTCAGACGGGATGCCCAGCTTTTTCAGGCGGTTCTGCTTGCGCTTATCGGTAATCGGGAGGCCGGAATACAGCTCAAGAAGGTCAGCCATCATTTGCCGTTCACGGCGTTTCTCCTGACTGGCTTTACCACCAGCAGAGCGGATAGCGTGAGCCTCTTCTTCGCTGCGTTCGGTCAGAGGAATGAGGTTCTTGTCTTGTGGTCTGCTCACGCTTCACACCTCCTATCAGTGGTTTTTCCTCCTTCGTCACTTCGCTTTCTGATAGCTGTACTTGTAACCGAATTTTTGCTGATTGGCTTTCAGCCACTTAGAAACGGCGTCGTTGTAGTCCTTGCCGCTGAGCTGGGCGCTGTTGACCGCCTTTACAAAACCGGAAGCGTTGAAATGCGTGCCCTTCGTGAAGGTGTACACGCCCGCATACCGCGCGGTATCGTCGCCGCGTCCGGTTTTGGTGCTGACGGCCACAATGCCGCGCCGGGTGCCGAGGGCGGTATTGATAACGTCCTCTTTGCTGAAGGTCGGCCAGCCGTCGCGCGGGTGGTTGTGAATGGCAATTTCTTTGCCGTTGCCAGTCAGCCCTGAAATACTGCCCGCGTTGCCGTGGCGGTATTTCGTAGCGAAGCCCTGTTCATCCACGACCACGCCGTGTTCTTCCAGCGCGTCGCCATGCGCGGCCACAAAGGCGCGTACCATGTCCTCATAGACACGGTTGGAGCCGATTTTGACATTCATACGCGCAGGCAGGTCTGCGGTGGTTTCGTCCTTGCCGCTGCCGCCACCAGAGGACGGCCAGCCGCCGCTAAAACCAATACCGGAACCGCCGCCGCGCCCGCCGTGCTCCACGGGGAAGGCGATCTCCGTCCATGCGCTGATCCGCTGCTCAAGGGTCTTGCCGTCAATCTCAAAATGCAGGGCCTCGTCAAGGCTGTTGAAGGATGCAATGATCTTGCCGGTCGTCAAGCTGTACAGCTCAAGCGGATTGCGGAAAAGCACCACCTTGTCGGTCGCATAAACGCCGTTCAGGCGCTTGAATTCATGCTTGAATCTGTCAAGCTGCATATCGTCTCACCTCTTTTTGGGTATAAAAATACCGCCAGCGGAAAGCCGCTGACGGTTGAAGCGTTGTGCTCTTTAGATGTCCGGAACTTCGGATTTCTTTTTACCTTTGGCCTTGTCCTGCTGATAGAAGGACTTCGGAAGCTCCTTGCTCGCATTGGGCGGCGTAATAACACGCCCCTTTGCGGGTTTACTGCCGCCCGTTTTCTTTGCGGGGCCACTGGTTGTCTTTGCCATGTGCTGATAACCTCCTATTTGTCGCGCTTTTTGACGCATTTTTCGAGTAGTGCGGTTGGCTTCAAGTTGTCGATCCTGACAAGTTTAGTCGCGCCCTTGACCGCCTGATCCATATAGACGTGAATATCAACATAGCGCCCGGTCTGCGGGTCCATGAAGACTGTGCCGCCCTTTTGCTGTTCGGCCATAAATACATGACCGGACCTGCCGCCCTTCCATTGGACACGAACGATTGCACGGGCACCGTCGCCCCAGTTCGCCATTTGATCTGCCATTTTCTGAATGGTGTTTCGGGAAGGAAAGTCAACAGCTTTTGCGCCGTCCATGACCGCAAGCCAGCCGTTTTTGTCGTACATATACGGCAAGCGGTCGGTCCCGTCAAAGATACGGGGCAAAGCCTCAACATCATAGCCGCGCCGCTGCATTTCATAAGCGTAAATGCACCTTTGGCAATTCTGCTGCCACTCGCGGCCCTCTCTGTAATGCGGGTTAGAACCGGCGAGCGCTTCATCAACGGTTTTCTGCTTTCCGCGAGGCCCTAAAAAGCCGGACCTTGAATAGCTGCCACCTCTACCGCCCATTATAGCACATCCTCCTGTGAATTTCCTTCGTCCTGTGTAAACTTTTTACTCACGCGGCGCTTCAATCCGTCCTGAAACGTCAAAATCGGAATGATTTTATCGCCGCTGCATTCAGCCGGAATAGAGCCGTAAAACAGAATTTGCGAGGGCTGCAAGCGCTCCAACATTTCCTTGTAGCCAGCGAGGAACAGCGCACGAGCGGTCGCATTCATTTGCGTACCGACGCTTGATACCGCTACGGCACCGCCTACAGGCTCACCGTCAAAGCACCAGTCAAAACTGCTCTCGTCGCTCCATGAAATCGTCGGAATAACGGTGATTCCGTTGCTCTGCCAATACGCGCCGAGCCAGTGCTTGCGATAGTGATTCCAAATTTGGACGGCCTTCGGGAAATCGGTGTATGTGCTGAAATCCGGTGTAAAAACGCACTTGAACGCTCTCAGCATATCGAGGTATGCGTCCGGATTTGTCCACAGCCGCGTAAATTGGTAGTCGTCAATGAAGAAATGCACGCCCTTGTGCTGCGGGTCCTTGCAGCTTTTCGCGTAGTTAAAGCCGATAAAGCTATCAGCATTGCACGCTTCAGGAACAAGGCGCGGCGTGTCGAATTTACCCGTACCGCGATAAATCATTTTGTTCAGATTTTCATAATTGCGTCCCTGCCGGTAGATCATAGCGCCGCGCCTCCTATCCACAAAGTTAAAGCCCATGACGCCAGAGCGCCACGGGCTTGTTATGGATTTATGGGCATAGCGGCAAGGCCGGAGGCAGAGCCAAAAGCCGCCTCGATCATGCCCACAAATCCATGCAACCATGATACTACAGGCCGTGTCAAATGTTAAGGACATTCGGGACAAACTTATTCGGCCTTCGTGTTTTCGTCGTGCAGAAAGCGATAGCACAGCTTTTTCACACTGTCTTCCGTTGTCCTCATGCCGATTGTTTCCGACACCTGCGCCCATGTCAGGCCGTTGATAAAGCGGTATGTAAAAATCATCCGAAGCAAGCTGTCGGGCAGGTTGGAAATATACCGCTCAAGCCGGTTGCGCTCTGTCAGACAAAGAATCTGCTTTGCCTGAATGGTCATGGCGCAGTCAGAGCGTAGGGCTTTTTTGCGCGTAATAGCGGCTTTCAGGTCTACCAGTTCCGCAACGGTGATTTCCAAGCGCCCGCCATAGGACGGGGCTTTGGGCATACCGTCATAGTTCGGGCCTGATACCGAGGTAGCCTTCATTTCGAGGCGGGCGAGACGGTCTTCGTCCCGCCTGATCTCGTCGTCCAAATCAGCCAGCCGCTGCTGGTCCATTTCGATTTCACGGTTGAGGTGGTAGAGTTGCGATAGTTCTTTGATAGTCATGCTGCGGCCTCCTTAGCCTTCTGAATTCTAACCTTCAGGGCTTCCAACAGGCTATCCTGTGCATTGGCTTTGCCGCCCAGAGATTTAATAACGTCTTCGTCCGTGCCGCCCAGCACCACCAGATGGTGGACTATGACAGGGTACGGTTGCCCCTGCCGGTGCAGGCGCTTATTGGTCTGCTGGTACAGCTCCAAACTGTCGTTCAGGCCAAACCAGATGATGTGATGGCCGCCCTCTTGCAGGTTGAGGCCGTAGCCACAGGACGCGGGCTGCATCAACAGCAGGTCAATATTGCCAGCGTTCCAGTCGTTTTCCTCCGCTTTGCCCTCGTACACTCTCACCCGTAGGCGTGTAGCTTCCAACGCCTGCAACAGCCGGTCGCGGTCGTGCTTGAAGTTGTAGCAGATAATCGCGTGCTGCCCGGAAAGCTGCTCCACAGTCTCAAGCAGCGCCTCGATCTTGCAGTCATGCACGGTGATGACGTTCCCGTCCTCGTCGTACACAGCGCCGTTACAGAGCTGTAGGAGCTTGCCGCGCAGAGTGGCGGCAGAGCCAGCCGTGATGACTGTTTCGTCCACCTGAAGCAGCGTGTCCCGCTCCAAGCGGTCGTAAGCCTTCTGCGCTGCGGCGTCCAGCTTGACGGGGATGTCCTCATAGATCAGCTCCGGCAGGTCGAGGTAGTCTTCCGATTTCATGCTGATGCAGATGTCAGAAATGCGCCTGTAGATTTCGTCCGCTGCACCCAGCTTCGGCGCATAGGAGAAGATCGTCGTGCGGCTGCGCTTATCCGGCACAAAGTATGCGTCGCGGTATGATGTGATGGTACGGCCCAGCCGCTGCCCGCAGTCCAGCAGATACACCTGCGCCCACAGGTCCATAAGGCTGCGGGGATTCGGCGTGCCGGTCAGCTCAACAATGCGGTTGATCCGAGAGCGCACCAGCTTCAGCGCCTTGAAGCGCTTTGCCTGATGATTTTTGAAGCTGCTGCTTTCGTCGATGACCACCATATCGAACGGCCAGCTGTGCCCGTAGTAGCCCACCAGCCACTGCACATTCTCGCGGTTGATAAGATAAACGTCCGCCGTTTGGGCCAGTGCTGCGGTACGCTGCCCCACAGAGCCGAGGACGTGTACCAGCCGGAGACAGGAGAGGTGGGACCACTTTGCAGCTTCTTTGTCCCATGTCGATTCTGCTACCTTCTTCGGAGCAATGACAAGCACCTTCCGCACTGCCCAATATTCGTACTTCAGCTGCTTGATCGCAGTCAGCGTGATAGCCGTTTTACCGAGGCCCATGTCCAAAAAAAGCCCCAATGCCGGATCACGAATAATTCGATCAATGCAATACTGCTGATAGTTATGCGGGCAAAAATCCTTCATCCCTCAGTACCTCCCTGCATCGTGCAAGCACGGCTTCGATTTTCTCCTCGCTATCGACCGCCGAAAAAACTTCAAAGCCCAATGCGCGCAACAGCCCTTGCACATAAAGCTGCCGCTTGCGTTCCGTTTTCCCCGGCTTCTTCATCTCTACAAAAATCACCTTTGCGCCGGGAAGCAGGATGATCCTGTCAGGAACACCGGAGAAACCGGGGCTTTCAAACTTCAGACACCGGACGCCGTTGCCCAGCTTCTGGACGCCGGTTCTCAGCTTATTTTCGTAATAGGATTCAAGCATTTAGTTCCTCCTTGTCGGTAACGGTTGTAACGTTTTTGACCCCATTTTCTATAATTCCCTACGCGTATAGGCGCTATGGCGGATAACGCCCATACGCCCTTTATTACAGGTATTCAATAGAAAAAGTATGTTACAATGTTACAAAGTTCAAAAAGCCCTTGAAATACGGGCTTTTTCGCTGTAACGTCTGCTGTAACGTTTTTGTTACAGTGTTACACCGTTCTGCGCTTGTAACATCCAGTGTTACAGCAGAATGTTACAGCCTTTTCACGCCCGGACAAAGCCGCGCTGCACACTGTATGGGCCTACCCGGATGACCGTGCCAGACCGCTTCCAGCCGTCCAGCCGCGCCAGAATGGCGTTGATTTCCCGCGTGTCAGCGGGCTTCATTTCCCGGACATTTCCGTTGAACAGCTCACACCAGACCTCCACAGCGGCGATACGGTCACGGTCCACAAGCTCAAGTTCCTGCCCATCCGGCGTCCGTGTAGCTCCGCACCAGTAATCCCGCCGCCTGTCGATGGGCCACTTCGCCCAGTCAGCGGGCACCTGCTTTTCGACAAACGCGGCGATAAGGCCCTCGCGGGCGGACACCTCGCGGTGCTCCTCCTGCTTGATCTTCGCCTCCTGCTCCACGTCACCGGAGAGGTACAGCGATTCGCCAGCCTGCCAGCGGGCCTTTGCCTCCGCCCACAGTTGGTCGATAACATCGTCGGTCAGGTCGCGCCACACGGTTTTGGCGTGCGGTTGCTCGCCCACGTCCACGGGCCAGAAACGCCGGTTGCCGGTCGTGTCCTGAAGAAAGTCCGTCGTATTGGTAGAGCCAAAGAACACGCATTGCCGGGGCAGCTCCGAGACGTGACGGCCATACGCTGCGCGGTAGCGGTCAGCACGCAGGGAGAGAAACTGCTTGATGCGGGCGACGTCGGTCTTGCGGAATGCGTCCAGCTCTGACACCTCCACCAGCCACACGCCCTGAAGCAGCTCTGATGCGTCCTTGCCCTCGAAGGTGCGGATGCTGTCGTTGAACCAGCCACGGGACATTTTATCCAGAAGGGTACTTTTTCCGATGCCCTGCGGTCCGGCGAGGATGACCATGTTGTCGTACTTATAGCCGGGGGTCATGGCACGGGTAACGGCTGCGGTGAAGCTCTTGCGGCACACAGCGCGGTTATAGGCGGTGTCTTTGGCACCGAGGTAGTCAATGAACAGCGTGTCCAGCCGGGGCACGCTGTCCCATGTCAGGCGCTCGATATACTCGCGCACCTCATTGAAGGCGTGCTGCGAGGCGTGGATGTCAAGGGCGCTGTCAATGTTGCCGCGTCCGGAGATGCCCCAGAAGCGTTCCATGTACCAGTACAGGCCGTTGCTGTCGGTGTCGGACCACAGGCGGCGTTTTCCGTCCTTTTTCCACGGCAGCGGCCCCAGCACCTCACCGCGCCCGGCAAACTGATTGAGCGCGAACTTGCCCCGCAGGAGCGGATCGCCGTCAAGGATAATAAGCACATTGTCGATGGTGCTATTGATCTTGCCGTCCTGCGTGCGCTGCAACTTCTCGGCCCATGCGGTGTCGTCCTCCGGCGCGGGATCGTTGCCCATGCCCTCGAACTCCCGCATAGCCTGTTCGTGCTGCTCGCGGTTGAGCGTGGCGCATACGGTCTTGTCGGCCAGCGCCAGATCGCACATAGCCTTGTAGGACGGGAGCTTTGCAACGGGCGTTTCCAGCGAAGCGTTGTCGTCCTTATCCCCGAACTTGTGTAGCCGGATCAGGTCAAAGGCGTTGACCAGCCGCCCGCTGCACGGGTCCGTCGCGTGGTGGCTAAACAAGAACTTGCCGCCGTCATAGATGATCGCGCCGCCCGTGGTGGAACCGCCCAGATAGGTATAACGGTCGGGGTCGTTGTCCACGGCCTCATAGATGCCCGGCAGGTAGGCGTCCATAGCCGCCAGCACGTTATAGGTGCGGCAGAAGGCACCCACAAGACCCTGCTTTTCTTCGGGATCGCCCTGCTTCATAGCCAGCTTCTGATAGCTGGTAGCACCGGGGACCACCGGCCAGCTCGTCAGGTCGTGCCAGTCGGCATATGTACCCAGCAGGGCGTCTGCGGAGATCAGCGGTGCGTCTACGGCCTTGTAGACAAACTCACTGTCACAGCAGCAGGAAGGCCAGTACATGAGCCGGACTGTCTCAAAGGTGGTCGGGTCGGCCATGCCGATGCCCACATGAGCGGCCACACGGCGCGCGCACGGCTCGTACTCATCCGGGGTCATAGTACGGTCAGTCGGGACGACGACGCGCAGACGCGGGCGCTCAGGCGTGTGCTTGCGTGTGCTGTAAATGCAGTAGCTGAAGCCCAGCTCGTCCATTTTGCCGATGATGGTTTCCGTCTGCCAGCCGGGGATATTATCAAAGTCAAGCGTGATGATGTCGCGCCCGGTCACGTTGTTTGCCTTGCGGCGCTGCCCCAGCAGAGAGCCGCCCACAAAGCCGCCGACGTCCTTCAGATCGTCCTGCTGTGATTTCTTCAGATGCAGATAATCTTGCAGGGTTTCGGTCCCACGGACCGGGGTAGACAGCCGTTTATAGAGTTCTTCGACGGTCAGCACCGTCTGTTTCCAGACCATATCACGGCGGTTGTTGCCTACGGATATGGTGATTTGTCTGTCATAGTTCATAATCAGGTACTCCTGTCCTCAGGATCACCCCCCCCGTCACCGGGGAAGGCGTCGCCTCCTTGTGTAGCTCCGCACCGCTCATTCCCGCGCTTCTCCCGTGATCCGGTCAGACAGACGGACCAGCTTTCCCGCGCGGATGCGGTCCACCAGAGCACGGTTGCGGAAAATGACCTTGAGCTGTTCCAGCATGATTTCCACGTCGGCGATCTCCTCGGCCAGTGCCTTAGCGTTATCCGCGCCGCGAAGATTCTTCGACAGCTCCTTGGTCAACTCGGACATTTCCTCCATAGCCATCACAAGCTGCGATTGCTTGCCGTAGGCCCTGACGGCCTCGGCGTAGGTGTCGCACTGGACGGGTGCCACAATCGCGCTCAGACGCTCCTGAAGCTCCTTGTTCTTGCACTCGCAATAGCAGATTTTGTCCCGTGCCTGCCTGAGTTCAGCTTCAAGCTCGGCCTTCGTCATATCACTCATTTGAACACCCTCCCGGTCTTGACATCTTTGATTTCAATGCGGCTGACAAGCTCAAAGCCGCAGCTACGGATGATGAATTTAAGGACCCTCACGAGGTCGCTCACGCGGCCATCCAGCGCGTTTTCTTCACGGACGATAGATTTCACGCCCTCATACGCTGTGGGGTCGTAGTAGCCCTCGCTGTTCCTCTTGGGGGTAGTTTGCCATACAGACCTCCTAACAATCGACTTCGATCACAGCGGTCGGGAATTTGTCGCAGTTGTCCGCAATCTGCCTGAGAAATTCCGCTGTGGATTCCACCGTGCCCCAGCAGTTGCCCGGCTCAAACTGCCGGTAGCGCTTCGGATGAAGGCACAGCAAGGACGCGCCTTGCATGAGCACGGGGTACATATCGGCACAGCACTTGCCGTTCCACTCAGAGGGATAAGAGCCGCATACCTCCTTAATCATGGCGGCAGTGTTGGACGTGTGGTTAATCCAGTCGTCACCGACGTACACCCACTGATCCGCGCCTTCAAGTTTGGCCTTGAAGCTCACATCATAGCTCACTGTGTAGCCGCCTCCTTTTCCTGATACTCTGCCATATACCGCAGCACCTCGTCTGCCTTGGCAAAAGCCTTGACCAGTCCGCCGTTTGCATCCGCCGACCGTACCACGGTATAACCGGCATAAGCGAAGGCGGGAGTACGGCCATTCAGGAAGAAGAAACACATATCCAGCGCGTCGCAGTACATATAGCTGTTTTTGACCACGAGGTCTTCTCGATCCAATTTGAAGCGGACCGCGAGCTTTTCCGCCCATGTGGCAGCTCTGCTTTTCGCCGTGATTCTGGTGATGTGCGCATCGAGATTCGCGGCCTTGCAAGCGGCCTCAATGGCCGCTACCTGCTGTTCGGTAGAAAGCTGGACGCACGGGATGTCTGTATCGCTTTTCATAAGTGAGCCTCTTTCCGCGTCATTTTTCATGGGCTGTCTCCTTTTTCCGCGTTCCATGCCGCAACGTCAACGCCGATCTCTTTCAGCTTGCGATCCGCAAGCCATGCGTCGTCATCGGGCATTTCGTAGTAGTTGACCAGATCATCGTGGATGACCGTAAACTGTTCCCACGCGCGCCGGAGCCGCTTCTTCCCAAAGCCGAGGTGCTTGTGCAGGAAATAAAGGATCATGGCGTCAACGTTGTTCAGATATTTACGGTCGGCCTCCACGATTTGCCGGTTGATCTCAATGTTCATGGCGCGCCGCTCTTTGGCGGTCAGATCAGCGCCGTAGACCGTGCCCTTGTACTGCTTAACTCTCATGGTGTCAGTCTTTCGTATTCGACCTCACCGACATATTCCCAGCGGGTCGTGGTGGAGCCGTCGTCGTATGTAATCCGATATAGGATTTCATATTCGGCGTCATGGTGTACGGTCTGGACATAAGGGACAAGGACGAAATCACCCTTCCAGACGTCATAAGTGTACTTGTATTCGGTTTCCACCGAATCGTATGCGGCGGTGTATCTGCGGTCTATGGCCTCGCGGGAAACCTCCGTTTTCTGCGTGCAGGCGCTCAGAGGAAGAGCGGTGAGAATCAGGCACAATAACGCACCGATCATTCTTTTCATGTGCTGCTCCTTTCGTGGCGTCCGACCTCTGCGGGCGCAAACACATCCGGGTTATCGACAATGACCGAATGGAGCGCGTTCGCCAGCTCGTCCACACGCTTTTCGTCGTGGTCGCGGTAGCCGAGGCCGAAATAAATCGCATGGACCATTTCGTGGATGAAATCGGCTTCCATTTTGGCCGCGGCCTGCGGGCTGATGCGGATAATCAGGTCGCCGTAGAGAATTTCCGCCGATACATTGTTGATACCGAGATCCATTTTGTTGGTAATCTCGACGGTGTAAGTCTTGCCGCCGATCTTGATCTTTTCAGGAATTTTCATCAAATTCACCTCGTTCTGTGGTTTTCCGATTGACCCGCGCCGCAGTTTTGCGGTATTTCTGCGGCAGCGGAAAGATCGTTATAAGGGTTTCGCCGTGGAAAATATAGACGTTGTTGCAGTAGATACGGACATTGTTTGCCGTCTCGTGCTTCCAGTACAGCGCTGATATGTACCGGTTCAGGCTGCCGCTGGTGTCGCTGTGCCGGATGCCGTACCGCAGCGCATTTTCAGCGTTCTTGTGGGAGAGTTTCTTCGGCAGGCCGAGACGTTCCTTTGTTCTTCGCGCTGCGTGATTGGTAACACGAGCCATCAGGAAAAACGTTCCTGCCGCAGATAAGCAGCGGTGCGTCCGTCCGAGGGCCTGAATGCCAGCCAATCAGAAACCTGCTCTCCGATGACGGTATATGAGCCATCGAAAAAGTCACAAATACGCCAGTATGATGCGTCAAAGTCAACAGTGGTGCCGTCATCGAATATGACGGTTCCTGTTTCGTCACCGGATAAAACGGTCACAGAAATAGCCTTGATGGGCTTATCGGGCAGCTCGATTTTGACTTCCCTATTTTCAAAATCGAAAACAGTCATTGTCATGCGCTATTCACTCCTTCTAATTGTCTTGCTGCCATGCCGTAATTCTTTCGGCGGCTGCGTTGTAGTATTTCGGTTCAAGTTCAAACCCGATACACTGTCTACCTGTGTTCAATGCGGCCACAATGGTTGAGCCACTACCGAAACAGTTGTCAAGGACGGTATCGCCTTCATTGGTGTACGTTTTAATCAGGTATTCCAACAAGGCCACCGGCTTTTGTGTCGGGTGTAGCTTTTCCGTATCACGGCTGAACCGGAGGATGGACAACGGATTCCGTCTGCCATCCTCGGATTCGCTTACTGCCGGACCGCGATTACCGTAGTTATCGGACAGGCTGCCGTTTTTAGTAGGTCTGTACGGTGTGGAATACCAGAATTGCTTGTTGTACGTCGGGCGCTTTTTGTAGAACACCGCAATGTCCTCATGGCATTTCAGAGGCTTAACATTGGCATTGAGGAAATCACAGCCCCGGCCCTTATCCCATACAAGGTTGTACCTCCACAGCTTGCTATTGGACTGAATAAGCTGCGCAGTGAACAAGCCGTCAGAAAACAGCACGATTGCCCCGGTGTCCTTCACGACCCGCTCATATGACTGCCACAGCGATTCAAACGGAATAATTGAATCCCACTTATTGCGCGTCGTACCGTATGGCAGGTCGCAAAGGACGAGATCGACTGATTTATCGGGTATGAGATTCATTCCCTTCAGGCAATCCATGTTGAACGCCTTGTTGAGGACGGGGGGGGCTTCGGTTGATGCAGGGCAAGAGGTTTGTCCGCCATGCAGCACTGCGTATTTACGGGCTGCTGGTTCCGTCACATCAAAATATGGAACGATGGAAACTTCTGCCCCACAGAGCGGACAGGTGCTCATGTCGCGCCCTCGCAAATGCGGATCAGGTTGTGAATGCCTCTCTGTGTGTAGCCGAGGATTTTTCCAGTGCCCGCCCAGAACTGGACCAATGCGTCGTCGGATTTACGGCGGCAGTGGAAATGGCCCGTGGCGTCGTTCTTCAGGACGTATTCAATGTTGTGGGCTTCAAGCTGCCGGATCGCATACTCGATGCGGTCGGGATTCTTCGCTACCCGCTCCCTGTGATTCTGCCGGGCGTGCTCCTTGAGAGCGTCCCAGCATTCATCTCTCGCCATGCGGATCACCTCCCAAACAGTTGGGGCAGACCTGCCGCCCCTCAGGGATTTCAGCGCCGCAGGAAATACAGGTGTTGACGGGCGGGGCCTTCGGTGCCTCCGTGGCGATCTCGCCAGCGCAGGCGGCGTAACCGGCCAAGTCAACGAAGCTGTCACCCTTGACGCCGGTCTTGATGCGGGCCACCTTCAAGAGCGCCAGCATCATAGCAACGTCCTTCGCGCTGTAGCGCATTCCGGTGTACGCCTCCCACAGCTTGCCGATAAGGGCGAAGTTGTTTTCGGGCCTGCCGTACTCGCGCTCACGCTCTCCGCAGACACATTTACGCGCCTGCTCCAGAATTTCAGCTCGTTTCATGGTCAGCCTCCTTCGGAAGAATGTCGTCAAAGCAAACAGGAACGATCTGCTGCAACTCACGCAGCAGTGGTGTAGCTACTTCCCGTATCTGCGGATGCGCGCCGGTTGAGGTACGGAGCCGCAGGAAGTGACGCCACTCACGGATATTGGCTGTCATAACGACCTCCGTTTTGAGGCTGTTCGGGAGCACCGCGCGGGCCTCCTGCGGGGACAGACCCCAATTCAGAAGGTTGAAGTAGGCCGTTTCAGCCCTGCGGCAAGCCTCTTTCCACTCGTCGTAGGCGAAGGTATTCTCGTTCAGGTAGCACGGCTCAATGACCGTGATCTCGCTGCCTAACTGATCCTTTCCGTAATTACAGTAGCGGGTGCTCTCCTGACAATAGGATGCCAGCCGGTGCCTGACGATCTCGTGGCTGACGCCACGGTCACAGACGAATTTCACGGTAAAGCTGCAATGCTCTAAGACGGCTTCGTGGCCGCGCTTGATAATACCGGCAACGAACTTCGGGGCGCTGTCGTCCGTGATCTTGCCCTCGGATTTGTAGCAGATACGCCCGCACTCCTCAAGGCGCTTCAGGATCACGCTGCCGTTGATGGGCGTGATGAACTCGAAGCCGGGCTTAATAATCTTCATCGTCGTCCTCCGTTTCATCGTCCCCGGTCGCAGCCTCATACTGGTCGTATGTAATGGCCCGGACGCACTCGACGGGAACGCCGAGCAGGTCAGCAGTGCTCTTGCGCTGGGCGTAAAGGAAGCCCTCACACTGAACCGAATTGTTGATGATGCCCACAAGCTGGTCGGCGGCTTTCGCGTGCTTTAGCGCAACGCTTGTGTAGCCGACGCTCCCAGCGCCGCCGAACACTTCGGCGTCCTTGACCTCGAAATGGCAGGTCAACGTAATGTCAACCAGACCGACGTTAGCGTTTTGCATAGGATTTCCCTCCGTTATTGATGTGTTCTTCGTAGTTGTAGCGGATGCAGTAAAGCGCCACATAGAGGATGACAAGCAGATAACCGGCATACAGGAACAGCCAGTACCACGAATAGAACATGGACAGGACCACAGGAACGGCCAGTGTGCCAATTACTGCACCGGCGATAAAAAGGATCAGAGCCACCACAGCGGCGGTTTTAATCAGCTTTTCGCATTTCATAATGAGTTGCCTCCGTAGATTTTGTGTTATTGTATTTTGGGTGGCCCCACGACCGGGGGCCGGATTTCAAAGGGAAATCAGATTAAACAGAAGCCGAACGCCACCCCGTAGGAGTAGGACGCGTTGTAGTTGGTGCCGCTGATACCGATGAGAGCTCACACCGGCGAAAGACGACGAGCCGGACGCCTCAGGCGACCGCAGCCACCACCACCACGTTCCATTGTCGCCGCACTCCTTCACGCGGTCCTTCTCGCGGAGGAAGCACAGGAGCTGCGCGTCTTCCGGCTCACGTTCCGACCAGCGTCCCTTGCCGAACACCTGCGTCTTGGAGAGCAGGAACAGCTTGTCTTCGGTTTCTACGCGCTCACCGTCCACGATCTGGACGATTGTCGTCGGCGCAATAAGCGCCTGAAGCTCGTCCGGCAGAAGGGCGAACACGGTATTGTTGAGATACTGCCGCATATCGCAGGCAGCCCACGCGCCCTTGTTGGTGGGGCGCTTGTTCATGCAGTGCTCGTCAGCGAGGCAGTCTTCGAGGACGAAGAACCACTTGCCGTTCTTATCCTGTGTAGCTCTCACGGCCACTTCCTCGCCGTTCTTGAGGTTGAAAACGATCAGGTCGCCCTGCGCAATGGTGCCGTTATCGACCGCCGCCTTCAGCGCGGCCCATGTGGTTTCGTTGGTAGTAGAAGTCTTAATAAACATAAAAGGTTGCCTCCTTAATCTTTTTTGAAAAATGCTCCGACCCAGCCGTCAGCGCCGAGGGGCAGGCCCTCCGCCCACGGGATCGGGGTTGACATGATCTTGACCACTTTGTCAAGCATGGCATCGTTGGTGTCAAATGCTGCGGTGTCGATGACCACCTCGTCGTGGATGTGGAAAACTACAGGCAGCCCAGCGGCTTCAAGGTGTTCGATGGCCTGCGCCAGACAGTCGCGGGCGATAGCCTGAACAACGTTCTCGACCAATTTCCCACCGTAGGTTTCGATGCGGCCCCACTTGTTTTTGTCGTTCACGCCCATATAGGTGATGGACGGACCGCCCCAGCGGTTTTCACCGACAGCAGGCTCCACATAATAGAGCTTGCGACCGGACGGAAGCGAGATGGTCATACAGGTCGTACCACGGATGCAGTCGCATTCCCGCGCGAAGGTGCAGCAGCGAACGCGGAGAGAGCCGCCATTCTGAATGACACGGATTGCTGCATCATTGAAGCTGTACCAAAGGTTGCGGATTTTGGGGTTTGTGTTGCGCCACTTATCCACGATGTCTTTGATTTCTTCGTCCGGCAGGTCGGCAAGCAGCTTGCCGGTGTCCATCTGCCGCATGGCAGGAACGCCGCCCTGATAGCCGAGGGCCAATTCCGCGACCTTGCCGCGCTGCCGGAGGGAGTATTCAGGATTGCCTTTTTTGATCCGTTCCAGCGGGACGCCGAACATCTGAGAGGCGGACGCTTCATAGATTTTGCCGTGTGTGCGGAAAACCTCAAGCCGCCATTCCTCGTCGGCCAGCCACGATATGACACGGGCTTCGATGGCGGAGAAATCGGCGTCAATCAGGACGTTTCCGGGGGCAGCCACAAACGCGGTGCGGATAAGCTGTGACAGCGTATCATTCGGAGAGCCATAGACTGTCCGCAGCGCGTCGAGCTTGCGGCCTTTGACCAGCTCACGGGCAAATTCCAGCGGCTCCGTGTAGGTACGGGGCAGATTCTGGACCTGCACCAGACGTCCGGCCCAGCGCCCCGTCCGGTTCGCGCCGTAGAACTGAAGCAGCCCACGGACACGCCCGTCGTCGCACACAGCGGCCTCGATGGCGTCGTATTTCTTGGTGCTGGTCTTGCCCAGCTCCTGCCGGATTTCCAGCATCCGCTGAACGTGGTCGGCATTGTCGCGGCCCAGCAGCTCTTTGATCGTCTCCTTGCGGAGGGTGGTAATATCGTCGCCGGTTTCGGCGGACAGCCAGCGGGCAAGCTGCTTGACGCTGTTGGGGTTTTGCAGTCCGGAAAGCTGGACGGCCTCGTCGGTGAGCTGCGCGCGGATGATTTCGCCCAGCTCCAACGCGCCTGCGCAGAAGTCCATATCGACTGCCACACCGCGCGCATTGATAAGAAGATCCGTTTCCCACTGTTTCTGAACGAAATCCGGCACGGGAAACACGGACAGGCGGCGTTCGATCTCCATTTCCGCCACAACGTCTTGGCCGTTGTAGGTCTTGAATAGCTCCCATTTTTCGGGGTCGTGATGCGGGTAGTTTCGGGTCCTGCCGCCGTTCGCCTTCGTGGGCTTGCAGGGCACACAGAAATAGCGGATCAGAGCCTTGCCGGTAGTCAGCTTTTGTTTGTCCTCCGGAATGCCCAGCGCCCGGCCTGTCGCATCCAGACCTGCGGTGTAACCGGCATACAGGCCGTGCAGCATCGTGTCACGCCACTGTGAAGGCGGGAGCTGTGCGCCCATGTACTTACTGAGGCAGTACCATTCAAAGGCCGCATTGTAGGCGTGCTTCAGGCACTGCGGGTCTGTCAGTGCGTGAATAACTTCCAGAGGGATTTTTTCGCCCTGCGCCATGTCAATGACCTGAGTGGGCGCACCGTCGAAGCTGTACGCGAAAAGCAGAATCTCAAAGGCGGGGCTTTGCACATAGCGGTAAAGACCGGCCTTCTTCAGGTTCACGTCCGAATACGTTTCGAGGTCGATACTGAGGTGGATCACGTCGCACCTCCTTATCGCTGGAAGGCTTCAGAGCTGGAATAAAGGCTGAGAACGTTCTTGGTGTTGACACCGCGCTCCTGAAGCTCCTCGATCATGGACTTGAACAGCGGGGTTGACTGCACATACTCGACCAGCTCCGCGTCGCTCAAGCTGGTTACGTTCTTGAGGGACTGCTTGCGGTCATCAGCGTTGAAGGGCGTCCAGACCGTATCAGAGAAGGTCGCGTGCTCAATGTCAGCCACGAGGATGGAAAGCGTCCGAGCGGGCTTCTGAACGAGCATACGCACCGTGTTCAGCAAATGCGGCGTCTCCATGTTGCCCACGGGGACAGCCTCGCCGACGCCGGTGATCCAAACGCCGGAATAGTCAAAACGGGTTTTCATATTTGCCTCCTTTGTGTCCTTGCCGGGCAGGCGGTCACTGTGTAGCCGCCTGCCCAGCGCTGTGGTTTACATGGGCTGACCGGTGATGGGGTTGATCTGGCCGGGAGTGTAACCGGCCTGCGGCTGAACGCCGCCAGCGGGATAACCGCCGTAGCCGGGGACAGGCGTTGCGGGCATGGCCGCGCCATACTGGCCGGTAGCGTAGCCCTGCGCGGGGGCCTGCGGCTGAACGCCGCCGACACCGGCGAACTCAGCGGCGGTAACAACGGAGTTGCTGAGCGGTTCGCCGTCGCGGGTCTTCATCACGGCGCGCAGGCCGCAGCCGACGCCGCGCTTGCCAGCAGAGTTGTAGGCATAGAAGTTGATGGACACGCGGGCGTACATACCGCTGTAGATGTCCGTGGGGGCCAGTTCGCAGTTCACGTTGTCTGCGCCGCAGACATAGGGCTTGTTCTTGCTGGATGCGGTCACGACCCAGCAGCCACGGCATTCCTCACCAAAAGGCTCCCCGGAGGGACGCACACCGTCGCCGTCATGCACGACGGATTCGATGCGGGCGGGGCGGACGCCGTTCCACTTGGCGTTGACGCCAACCTCGGCAGCGGCGTTCATGGCCGCATCAAGCTCCTGCTTGATATTCAGGTTGGATTTGGGGATCAGCAGCGTGACGCTGAACTTCGGGTCGCCCACGCCGTTCTGCGGCGCACGAGCGGTCACGAGGTTGCAGTAGGACAGGCGGCATTCGGGGGTGAGAACTCTTTTCGGGTCATTCTGATACATGGTTTAATTCCTCCATAAAATTCATTCGGTTCAATATGTTCAGTCCTGCTTCCGCAGGTGGGGTCTAAAGGTTTTTGTAAATCGCGTTGAAGGCGTTTCGGGTTACGGATTTGAGCGCATTCCGATTCAGGCGGGGCGCTTCCAGCAGCTCCATAATGGCGGTGAAGGATTCGCAGGCGTCGCGGCACATATCCAGATAACCGTCCGCGTTGCCCTCATAATCCTTGACCAGCTCCTGCTGCTCTTGGATTTCCTCCTTCAGCTCTGCGACGCATTCCCGGAAGCAGCGGGCGACGTCATCTCCGAGCTTTTCGCGCAGCAGCCGTTCAAGGAACACGTCCTTGTCCTCGAAAATGACCTCCATGCTGCCATCATTGAGATATACCGTTTCAGCCATCGGACGCACCCGCAAACTCAGCAGCACCAACGCAATAGGCTTCGCGGCGGTCGCTTGCCAGCGCAAGTGTAGGTTTGCCCTTCGGCTTTGTGACACACTCGGAAAGCAGCTCCGCGAAGGTCTTTTTGCCGAGCATCTTTTCCAGCTCTGAGAGGGTCTTCGGCTTGCGGTCGTAGATCAGCGCCTCGTCATATCCGGCGTCGATTAGCTTCTGAACGGCGGCGTCAACATCCGTAAAGGCACGGTTGCTACGGCCCTCCACCAGCTTCCAGCCGGGGATTTCGCCGCCGTCAAGCATAGCGCCGGTGGCGTAATCCTGAAGGTCCTTGTACCACTGCACCAGACCTTCGGCTTGAATCAGCAGGTCGCCAACTTCGGCGTCCGACAGGCACGGATTTTTTCCGATCTCCCGGCTGCCGTTCGCAGGGGTGAGATTCTTGAAATCCTCAAAGCCTGTAAAGAACGCGGCTCTTGCGGCGCATTGCGCCTTGCCCTTGCAGAATCGGCAGTGCTCACCGGGGCAGAAGGTTCCGGGGCCGTCGTAGGCTTCCTTTGCAAGGGGTTTGATACTCTCGCCCCATGCAAGCAGTTCATCCACACTGAGGGCGTCCTCGCTGGCCTCCTGCGACAGGCGGGGCTGACAGATACCCATTGATACCCGCTTGATTTGATCGCCGTAGATAGGCCCGTAGAGCTTCAGAGCGCCCAGCGCATACAGCCGCATTTGCGGGTTGTTTTCGGCCGATACGGGAACGCCCTTGCCGTGCTTGTAGTCGGTGATGTGCAGCGTGTCGCCGCCAATCATGATACAGTCGCAGGTGCCGAAACCGTCCGGGACATAGGCCGTGAGATCGACCTTGACCTCCATTGCCACATGGGGCGGCGTGGCGTACTGCATGGCCTTCTCTGTGAGGTAGTCCACATACGCTTCGGCAGTCCGCAGCATCTCGTCAGAGTACAGCGGGCGGGCTTGCAGCTTCTTCAGCTCAGAATTGAATTTTCGCGTGGACAGGACGGTGAATTTCTTGCGGGCGTACAGCTCGCAGATGGCGTGTGCCAGAGTGCCTTCCTCCGCATAGGAGCTTGTCCCGTCCGGAAAGTTCTCCTCGAAATGCGGTGCCGCCGTACAAGCCAGCCAGCGGTGGGCGCTGGATGCGCTCAGAAGGGCGTGTTGTCTGGGGGTAGGCATTGTCCCACCTCCCGTTAAAGCTGCGCTCCGAGGGCTTTCAGCTCAGAACCAAAGGCGCTGTATGCCTCCTTCGGCAGCTGCGTTACGGCCTGTACACCGAACTTGCCCAGCAGAGCGAGGAGCTGCGGCATCTTGCCTGCGTCGATCAGCGCAGCGCCTGCGCGGCTCAGTTCCTCCACGGTGTAGCTCTCAACCGGAGCGGCGACCGGCGCAGTTGGGGCAGCAGTCGTCGGTGCAGTTGGCTGAACAGGGGTGGGTGCAACAGTGCCGGTAGTTGGCGCAGGCTGAACAGGTGTCGTAGGGTTTACGACGGGAGCCGCAGGAGCGGGCGCGGCGGGGAAATCAACGTTGACAACGCCTGCGTTGTCGATGTGGTGGTTGTTCCCTCCGTGCTGATGGCAGACGAATTCGGGCTGCTTGCCGATGGCACCGGCCAGCGCGTTCAGCGCTTCCGGTAATCCGGGGATTTCGATGGTCATTTTGATCTCAAACATGATTTGCCTCCTAAATGTTCTTCAGATCGTCGATAATTTGTTGCCAGCTTTCAGAAACGTTCAAGACGTGCCTTGAGTATTGACTTGAGTAGTAGCCTTGCTGCCAGAGCTTCGCAGCGCCGCCCTCGCCACAGTTATAGGCCATGAGGGCTTTGTGCTGGTCGCCGTACTTGTCCAGCAGCTCACCGATCAAGAGGACACCGGCAACAATGTTGCCCTCATAGTCGGTGGGTTCGATCCCAAGTCCGCGCAGGCGATCATAGTTAATCGGATGGACTTGCATCAGGCCCCAGCAGGTGCCGTTGTCTGCATCGAGGTTGAAGCTGCTTTCGCATTCCGCGATTGCCAGCGCCAGTGCATAGGGAACGCCGTAGTCCTCACACGCCTGCTGCATTACCTCTTGAAGCTCGTAGCTCAGCGGAATGTCGTCACTGTGTAGGAATCTCTGCCCTTCTGTCTCCTGCGGTACGGTTTCCGGCTCTGTGACCGGCTCGTCCGGTGTGGAGGCGGTAGGGGCTTCGGTTTCCGGCACGGACGTTTCAGCCGTGGGAGCGGGTGCGGTTTCCTCCGGTGCGGGCGCTGCGCCTGACGCGCAGTTGACGGCAAGGATCGTGATTACGACCGCCTCCAACACTGCCAGCACAAAGAGGCCAAGAGCGATACGGCGCAGCCTATTGAACTGCTGGTGCTGCCGTCTGCGTGTCGTCGTCATAGAACTTGCCTTCCTCTCTGCATTTCTGTAGCCACGCTTCGTAGCGGCGTAAATTCTCCGGATCGGAGTAAAACCGCTCAATGCCCGCAAGCAGCGTCCGGCAGAGAATATCCATTTGTACGCGCGGAATCTGCGTGCAGTCGATTTTGACGTTGGCCATGATGCTTTCCTCGTTTCTTACTGATTAACTGTGGGTTCGCTTGCCTGCCGCTGCTCAAGGCGTTCAAGCGCATCAATGATGCGCTGCTGGGTCGTAGCGTTGCCCTTCTTGTTGTGGAGAACGGCGGACAGGTACGAGTTCGTCAGCCCTGCTTCATCCGCAAGCTGCTTGCCCGTGATCGCCGCCATGTGCATACGCCCGACCACTTCAGCGGTCCAGTCGAAATTCAAATTTTCACCTCCAAGTTCAAATATTTTCGCAAAAGGAGTTGAAATATTTGCACTGTTGTGGTATCATAGAAAAGGTATGTATCTGATACCCTTTCGACGGCTTCCTCCGTGCCAGCGGAGGGGGCTTGCCATGCTATGGCTGTCGTTCGTTCAAATATTTGCTCCACGGTTTACATTATAGAGCAATCATTTGAACTTGTCAAGGGGGTTGGAGCAAATATTTGAATTTTTCCTCGGAGGCAATATGTTTTACGATGTGTTCAAAAAGCTCTGTGATGATCGGGGCATCAATCCGACGCGCGCAAGTGTAGAGATCGGCTTCAGCCGTGGCAGCGTGTCTTACTGGAAGAAGCGCTATTTGGAGGGCTTCGACGCAAAGCCCGATTCTTACACCGCTGAAAAGATTGCGGACTATTTTGACGTTTCAGTGGATTACCTGCTGGGAAGAACGGACGATCCGATTGACTACGACAAAAACGGGGACGCACTTGCAGAAATCCCGCTCACCTATGTTGAGGCTGCGAACGGTGATATGAAGAAAGCTCGGCAAATGATGCTTGCCGTCGATGCCGACGCGCTGCGGGAGCGTGACGCCATGCCAGAGGTGTATTGTCAATACCTGAAGCTGGACGAAATCGACCGCGCGAAGGTTGAAGCGTATATCACCGGTCTGCTGTCGTCCGATAAGTACCAGACGGTCGCTAAAGCAAAGAATGCCTGATGCGGCGTGAGGGAAAAATCCTCTACGTCGATTTCAAACGCTTTATGAGGTGAAGGGAGGTCGTGGTCATGGATGGACACGATTACGAATATCTGGTCGCAAAGTACCTTCGCGGGCACGGCTACACCGGCGTTAAGGTGACAAAGGGATCAGGTGATTTTGGCGTCGATGTTACGGCCCACAGGGCCGGGCACAAATACGCCGTACAGTGCAAATACTACTCAAGCCCTGTGAGCCTTGGCGCGATACAGGAAGCAGTAGCCGGAAAAGCGCTCTACAACTGCGACCGTGCAATGGTTGTCACCAACAGCACATTCACAAAAGCCGCACGCGAGTTGGCAAATGCGAATAACGTTCTTTTGCTGGAAAACGTCCGCAGCGCAGGAGCCTTCCGTTTCTCGCAGTTGCCGAAGGGCGTGAGAATTTTTCTGCTCGGCGCGTATCTGTTCGCGGCGTCCGCTCTCTTTGTTGCCATGCTGGACATCAACAAAGAGCAACCCTTCTGGACAGCGGTGTATAACGTGGTAACAACGATGACGTTCATGCTGTTCCCACTGTGGATAGGCCCTGCAATTCGCGGTGTCAAAAAGTTGTTTCAGCTGATTTACATTAAGGGCAAAATTAGAAAAGTTGAATCGACGCTCGATCAAATGGCAGTTTCCGCACAATCAGTACAGCCCAAAATTAACGCTTCCGCATTACAGCCATTTCTGCCTATTGAAGTCCGTGATAATCGAGACGAATTCGCAAACAACCTGTCCGAATTGTCGGTGCTTACAACGTCCGCAATTCAGCGCAAATGTAAATGTGGAAACAACTGTGCGTATGCAGTTCTTCAAAACCTACAGGTCTACGGAATGATTCGAGAGATTCGGCAATTCACATACGAATGGACAGAAAAAGCCCTCCTGCTGGGCGCAGAAGGGCGTAACGGGTAAACAGATATGTCGATAGATATTAAATGGCAGGTGCCAATGGCAAAGCCGGAGGTCAGCGAACTGGCCGTCGTATATGCCCGGTATTCAAGCCACAGTCAAGGAGAACAGTCCATCGAAGGGCAGCTCTCCAACGCAAGGGACTACGCCGCCGCACACGGCTACACCATCGTGCATGAATACGTTGACAGGGCAAAGAGCGGTCGGACGGATAACCGTGCCGAGTTCCAGCAGATGCTGAAGGACACGGCCAAGCGGCAGTTTTCGGTTATCATCCTCTGGAAGGTTGACCGCTTCGGGCGTAACCGTGAGGAGATCGCCATAAACAAGATGAAGTGCCGCAAGAACGGCGTGCGCGTCGAGTATGTGGCGGAAACCATCCCGGACAGCCCGGAGGGCGTAATCCTTGAAAGTGTGCTGGAAGGCTTCGCGGAGTATTACAGCCTACAGCTTTCGCAGAACATCCGCCGTGGCCGTGCTGAGAGCGCCGAGAAGTGCCAGTCGCTGGGCGGAAACCGCCCGCTGGGCTACAAGACCGGGCCGGACAAGAAGTTCATCATAGACGAAAATACCGCGCCCACAGTGAAGATGATCTTCACCATGTACGCGGACGGCAAGACAGTTACGGAAATCGTTGACAAGCTGAATGAAATGGGTCTGCGGACGTTGCGCGGCGGACCCTTCACCAAGAACAGCTTGCATTCGATTCTGAAGAACAAGAAATACATCGGCATTTACGAATACCAAGGCCGTGAGATCAAGGACGGCGTACCCCGGATTGTCGAGGACGACGTGTTTAACAAAGTACAGGAGATGCTGAAGATCAACAAACGAGCACCGGCGAAAACATGGTCGCGTGCCGACTACATTCTCACGGACAAATTGTTCTGTGGCAAGTGCGGCGCTCTGATGTTCGGGGAAAGCGGGACGAGCCATACCGGGGCAAAGCATAATTACTACATCTGCTCCAACAAGAAGCGCTTCCGCTCCTGCGACAAGAAAGCCGTGCGGCAGGCCGACATTGAGGACACCGTGCTCAACGCCACCCATGAACTGCTGCAAGACGACGAGCTGCTGGACTACATCGTTGACCGCACATGGGAGTATTATCTTGCACAGGACAACAGTCAAGAGGAGCTGCGTAACCTTCAGCGGCAGCTTACACAGACCGACACAGCCATATCAAACCTCATTCGGGCCATTGAGGCCGGAATACTGACTGAGGAAACTAAGAAGCGCATGGACGAGCTGACGCAGCAGAAAGCCGACCTGAAGGCGTCCATTGCCGACAGGGAAATTGCCCGTGGTTTCCACCTGCAAAAAATCCCATATCGCATTTTATCTCCGCAGCCTGCGTGATGCTGACTGGTCGGACAAAGAGGCACAAAAGCGCCTGATCCAGACCTTCGTGAACGCAGTATT
>VOFH01001713.1_pt1 | contig 58259 bp, 93 predicted proteins | sample 5384091 | NCBI WGS metagenome assembly VOFH01 (sample SAMN12384727, study PRJNA508395) | human gut metagenome | isolation source: healthy gut G | host: Homo sapiens | reverse complement strand
GAAAAACCACGGCGCCGGCAGATTCTGCATCCAGGCAAAAGCGGGTGGACGGTACAATACCGTCCACCCGCTTTTTTTTTCCATTCCAATCTGCCGCAGCAGGCCTTTTCCTGAAAAGGCCGCCTGTTTTTCACAGTTCCTGCTTTTGGTAAATCCGTACCGAAAGAACATAGGAAAGCAGCAGCACAACCGCCGCAGCAATCGCGGCAACCCCACCACCGGGAGCATCCTTTCCATTGCACATGTTCGATGCCGTCCAACCAACCCGTCACATCGACGAGGCTCAGTACCGTAAAGCCAATGGCCACAATCGCACCGAGCACGCCGAAAAAGAGGATGCGCGCCCGCTCGGCGCCAAAACGGTACAGCAGAGGAAGCAAAATCGCATTGAGCAGCACGCTGAAGCCCAGCGCGCCGATGGCGCTGCTGAGATATAGACCCCAGTCCTCCATCTGGCCCAACGCCGCCAGCGCTGCCCCAAATAAACCACACAGCACCGCAGAAAAACGCCAGCGCCAGCAGCACGGTGAGATACCGCGCCAGCACGATCCGGCTGCGCCGCAGGGGCAGGACAGGCCGTACAACCCCATTTCGCTATATTGTCATAGGAAAAACAGCTGTAGGGCAGCATGCTGATCAGCACCGCCAGAACGGTGGACAAAATCGTGCCGTCCCAAACCCCGGCCACGGTCAGCAGCCCGTAGATCGCCACCACAAACAGATAGCTGGCCGCGCTTTTGCGCAGGCATAAAAAATCCTTATATACCAAGCCAATCATGCTTCCGCCTCCCGCTCTTTTTCCGCCCGGTTGATAAACACCATAATATCGTCCAGCCCGACGCGCTCCACAGTCAAATGCGGGTAGGCCGCGGCAAAGCGCGCCCGATGTTTCACCAGCGCGCTTCGCAGGAAAATTTCCGCGGCGCACGCCCGCCAAAAACGAGGCGTCGACCGCGCTCAATTGGCTTCGAACACACCAGACGTCCATACTCTTCCAGAAGGCGGTCCTTTTCCTCACACAGCAGCAGCTTCCCCTGATGGAGATAGGGGCAATATAATCCGCCGCCTTTTCCAGATCCGAAGTAATGTGGCTGGAGATGAGGATGCTGTGCTGCTCGTCGCAGGCAAACGCCAGAAACTCATCCAGAATTTCATCCCGCACCACCGATCCAGCCCTGCGGTGGCTTCGTCCAGCAGCAGAAGCCGCGGGCGGTGTGCCAGCGCTGCCGCCAGGGACAGTTTCATCCGCATGCCCCGGGACAGTGCCCGGATGCTTTTTATCTGCCAGGCCGAATTGGTTGAGGTACGACTCAAACAACGCCCCGTCCCAAGTGGGATACACACCGCCGAGCACTCGGCCCACATCCCGTGGGTGCAGCCCTTCGTAGAAAAAACAGTCCTCCAGCACCACACCAATGTCTGCTTTGGCCTGTTCCGCCTCCTGTCCCAGCAGACGCACGGTACCGCCGTCCGGCCGGGCCACGCCCAGCATGGTTTTTATCAACGTAGTCTTTCCCGCACCGTTTTCACCGATCAGGCCCAAAATGGCACCGCCGGCAGCGTCAGATTGACAGGGCCCAGCGTGAAATCCGCATAGCGCTTCGTCAATCCGGAAAGTTCTGATTGCATTGTGTTCCATAAGCACTCCTTATGCTCCCTCGTTGTATAGTGTCTGCAGCATTTCTTCCATCTCCGCCAGCGATACCGCACCGACGCGGGCTTCCTCTACAGCCTTTGTCAAATGCTCCTCCACCCGGCACAGCACGGCCTCCTTTCGGGTCTCCTGATCCTGATGGGCCACAAAGCAGCCCTTGCCCGGCACAGTGGTCACAAACCCGCTGCGCTCCAGCTCCTCATAAGCCCGCTTTGTGGTAATGACGGAAATGCGCAGATCCCTGGCCAGCAGGCGGATGGATGGCAGCGCTTCACCCTCGCTCACCTGACCGGACAGAATCGCCCCCTTGATCTGGCGGACGATCTGTTCATAAATCGGCACGCCGGAGGCATTGCTGATAATAATATCCATGGATGCACCTCTGTTATTACTGTGTATACACTGTATCTACAGTATATATTCAATATACACAGTTGTCAAGTCCCTTTTCTTTCCTTTACCCAAAAAGCGGAGAACGGTTCTGCAGGAACCGTTCTCCGCCTCAAAAGAGCACAGCAGTCGTTCACAAACGCTCCTCCGGAAGGTGATCCGCCTGGCCGCGCATGGGACGATAGACTGTGAAATACATGGTCAGGATGCAAACCGTGCCGCCGATCAACTGAGACACCGCTTCAGCGGCAAAAACGCCAGTGATGCCCATCCACAGGGGCAGAAGCACCGTCAGCGGCGCGTTGATCACCGCTTTTCGCAGCAGGGAGAAAAAGATGGCATAACGAGACCGGCCCAAGCTGACAAATACACACTGCCCCGCCATCTGCAGCGATAAGAGGACATACAGGCAAAAGTAGATGCGCAGAGCCGGAATGCCGGCCGCAATTACATTTGCCTCCCCGCTGAACACGCGGATCAGCAGCCCCGGCAGCAGCATGGCCGCAGCCCAGAAAGCCGCCGAATACAGCACAGTGAGCGATACGCTGAAACGGATGGAGCGGCGCACCCGGCTGTACAGCCCCGCACCGTAATTGTAGCCGATGACTGGCTGCGCGCCGTTGTTCAGGCCCTGGATCGGCATGGTGAACACTTCCCGCAGGGAATTGATAATGGTCATCACACCAACATACAGATCCCCGCCGTAGCGCTGCAGCGTAGCGTTGCATACCACCTGCACCAGGCTGTTGGTCAAATTCATACAAAAGCCGGACAGCCCCAACGCAACAATGCGCCGCACACGGCCGGCATGCAGATGCAAGAATCTGCGGCGCAGGCGCAGCAGGGCTTTTGGCCCGGTAAGAAACCGCAGCACCCAGAGCGCAGAACAGGCCTGCGCGATCACCGTGGCCAAGGCCGCCCCCGCACTCCCATATTCAGCCCAAAAATAAACACCGGATCCAGCACAATGTTTACAAGAGCTCCCAGCCCTACAGTCATCATCCCAGTGCGTCCAAACCCCTGCATGCTGATAAATGGATTCATACCAAGCCCGATCATAACAAAATCGAACCAAGCAGGTAAATGGTCATATAAGCGCTGGCATACGGGTAAGTGGCGTCGCTGGCGCCGAACAAATACAGAATTGGCCGTTGAAAGGCCAGAAACACTACGGTGACCGCCGCACCGAACAGCAGCAGGAGCGTGAAGGAATTCCCCATAATCCGCTCCGCCTCTTCGTCGTCCCCCCGGCCCCGGCAGATGGAACACAGCGGCGCGCCGCCGGTGCCGCACAAATTGGCAAATCCCATAATAATCGAGACGACCGGCAAAGTCAGCCCTACCCCGGTTAACGCAAGATGGCCCGGCAAGCGGCCCAGATACATCCGGTCCACCACACTGTACAGCACGTTGATCAGCTGGGCCGCCGTCATGGGGGCAGCCAGATAAAGAATATTGCGGGCAACGCTGCCCTTGGAAAAATCATGCTGCTGTGTCACGTTGAATATCCCTTTCTATCCGCTGTTTCCTGCTTTGCACCCTCACTGCTGCTTCGCCCATTCCTTCCTCCGGCGCAGATCCGCCGTACCCAACGGCAGAGCGTGAACGATCAGATACGGAACCGCTTCCATAGCGTTCATGGCCGCCTTTTCCTTTGCTTTTTGACCGCAGGCATACGCCCAGGTCCGTTATCAAAAATATTGTGGCACGAATGGCACGGAAAAGCAAGACAAATGCGCAAATCGGTGGTATACTGGCAGTGATACTTTTGGAAATCAGGTGATTTTTTATGGCGTATACCTTTGGTTTTATCGGCTGTGGCAATATGGGCGGCGCACTGTCCGCCGCTGCAGCGAAAAACGCTGCCGGGCTGCGACATCCTGTTGGCAGATCACGACAACGCCAGAGCCGAAGCTCTGGCGGGCGAATTGGGCGCATGCAGCGGCAGCAACGAAACCGCCGCGGCCGAGAGCCACTTTCTCTTTCTGGGTGTAAAACCCCAGATGATGGAAGATTTGCTCACCTCCATCGCGCCTGTGCTGAGCGCACGCACCGACCCGTCGTCCTCGTCACCATGGCAGCGGGCATGACCATCGCCCGGATCCAGGAACTGGCCGGCGGGGCCTATCCCACTATTCGCATTATGCCCAACACCCCGGTCTCCGTGGGATCAGGCATGATCCTGTATACCGCCAGCGCGAATGTAACGGCAGAGGACAAAACCGCGTTCCGCAGAACATGGCCGCCGCAGGCGTGCTGGACGAACTGCACGAAGAACTGATCGACGCCGGCTGCGCCATTTCCGGCTGCGGACCCGCTTTTGTGGATCTGTTTCTGGAGGCGCTTGCCGACGGCGGCGTGGAATGTGGCCTTCCCCGGGATAAGGCGCGCTGCTACGCCGCGCAGATGGTACTGGGCAGCGCCAGGCTGGCCCTGGAGAGCGACACACATCCCGCCGTGCTGAAGGATCGGGTATGCAGTCCCGGCGGCAGCACCATCGTTGGCGTGCATGCCCTGGAAGACGGCGCGTTCCGCGCCACCGTCATGGAGTGCAGTAAGTGCCGCTTATGCCAAAACCATGGAATTGGGGAAAAATAAACCGGCAAATCAACAGGCCCTGCGGCGCTGCCGCAGGGCCTGTTGCAATGAATTACAGAAACGTTTCCACCGCTGCCCGGCGGGCAAAGCCTTCTTCCAGTTCGTGCTGGTGATACAGATAGCCCGGGTCCGTGTAAAACTTTGCCCCTGGGGACACTTTTTCACACAGGCACAGCATTTGATGCAGATACCCTTCACCTGGGAAACATCCACCGGATCGATACTGCCCATGGGGCACAGCGCTGCGCACAATCCGCAGCCGCTGCACTTGTCCAGATCGGTGAGCGGCTTGACCTTCAGGATATTCACCGCTTTGCCCTGCCGGTCCCGGGGCGTATAATAGGGCCGCAGCGGTTCCTCCCCCCGTACGGCCACCGCTGTTTCCGGCAGTGCCGACAGCGCGGCGATCTTCTCCGCCGCAGCGCGGGCAAAATCTTCTGCCCGCGCCAGATCCTGTTTGTCCGGCCGCCCGGCGGCCAGCGTTCGGGAAAAAGGAATGTTCTCCCACAAAGGCCGCGCCAGCCACCGCACGCAGCCCGTCCTGTTCCAAAATATTCCGCAGCTCAATCAATCCGTCATCGAAGTTGCGGTTGCCAAACAATACCACAGGAATGGCAAGAGCGCCGCTGCCGCGCAGCTTTCCCGTCAAATACTTCAGCAGCAGATTGGGCACCCGGCCGGCATAGACCGGCGTACCCTATCACAGCCAGTTCGCCGGGACCGAAGCGCTGCTCCGCTTCCCGCGCCTCCGGTCGGGTAAAATCAAACCGTTCCACTGATGCACCCAAATACCGTCCCAGCGCTTTTGCCAAAGTACAGACAACTTTCTCCGTGGTCCCGGTGCCGCTGAAATACAGCGCCCGCACCACTGTGATCTCCATGCCATCGCTCCCTTTTCTTTTTTCTGATCATATCACATTTCCGCGCAAAGGGAACGGCCCGGGAGCATTCCGGACTGGCATAATTTTCCCGGCGTTTTTTTGCATCTTTTCATTGCTCCGCGCAGCGTGATTTTGCTATAATAAAAAAACATGTCCGAGTGACAGAAATCCATTTTCGCCCTCAGGGGCGTTTTTAATTTGAAAAGATAGAGAGAACTACCATGACTACTTTGAAAAAACGGGAGATCGACCTGACCGAGGGCCGTATTTCCACACAAATGATCCGCTTTTTTCATCCCCATTTGGTGCGGTATTTTTTCCAGCAGATTTACATTACCGCCGATGCCGTCATCATCAGCAAAGTCGTGGGCGAATCCGCATTGGCCGCGGTGGGCTGCACCAGCACTTTCATCAACCTGCTCATTGGCTTCTTCGTCGGCATCGGCAGCGGCGCTACAGTCGTGATCGCCCAGTATTTCGGCGCGCGGGAAAACGACATGGTGCGCCGGGCCACCCACACCGCACTGGCGCTGGCAGCAATCATCGGCCTATCTTTCATGGTTCTCGGTTTGTTCATCACGCCCTGGCTTCTGGAACTGCTGCAAACCCCGGAAGACATTTTCGACATGGCCGTGCAGTATCTTCGGATCTACTCGCTGGGCATGCTTCCCAGTGTGCTGTATAACATGGGCTCAGGCATACTGCGCGCAGTGGGCGACGCCCGCAGGCCTGTGTATATCCTCATTTGCACAGCGGTAGTCAACATCATCCTCGACCTGCTGTTCACCGCCGTGCTGCGGATGGGCATATCCGGTGCGGCACTGGCCACGGTGCTCTCCCCAGACGCTGGCTATGAGCTTGGTGCTGCTGTGTCTGGCCCAGGAGCGGTCGCTGCCTGTGCAGCTTCACTGGCGCGAATTGAAACCGGATCTGCGCCTTCTGGCGTATCACCCGCATCGGCCTGCCTACCGGCATTCAGTCGACCATGTTCGATCTGAGCAATCTGCTGATCCAGGCCAGCGTGAACTATTTCGGCACCAGCACCATCACGGCCTGGACAGCGTATAGTAACATCAATCTGGTATTCTGGATGACCGTCAGCGCCATGGGTACCACCATCACCACGTTCATCGGGCAAAACTTCGGCGCAGGCAAACTGGACCGACTGCATCAGGGCGTCCGGGTGGGGCTGGGCCTTTCGGCGCTGGGCTGTGTAATCATTACCGTTGTCACGGTCGTTCTGCGCTATCCTCTCACCCACCTGTTTGCCACCGATCCTAAGGTAGTGCAGATCTGTGTGCAGATGCTGCTGATGCTCACCCCCACATATATTACTTATATGTGCATCGAAGTATTTTCCGGCGTGATCCGCGGCGTGGGGGAAGCGCTGATCCCGATGATCATCACGGGTCTTTCCATCTGCGTGTTCCGCGTCGTTTGGATTCTGTGGATTCTGCCGCTCCATAACACTTTGGGCATGATCTGCATCAGCTATCCCATTTCCTGGGTGATGGGCACAATCGCCTTTTTCATCTATTATAAAAAGGGAAAATGGCTTACTAAACGCCTTCCCTCCCAAACACAGGAACACACCACCCCCTCATCGGCATCTCTTTAAAAAATAAAGCAGGCGGTATGGCTGAAGCCATACCGCCTGTTTGTCTTGAACTGTTATTTTCCCGTTTCTGCTAAGGTAAAACTGTTGGCAATGGCGCCAAGATAGGCGCCAAAACTCTCCGAAGCCTCCGTAGGACATTCGAGAATCAGGCCATAGCAGCCCTTATCACCATGATTGACAAAATAGGCCACCAAATCCGTGATCGTCCCATTGTCCATTTCACTGCCGCGCAGCGAAACTACATCAGACATGGGCCAGCGCGCCGGTTTGGGGCGCTTCAAAGGTATAGTCATCCTCGTCTTTCCGAAAAAGCTCCGCCACCGCATCCGCTTTCTTTCCATCGTAATAACGAACTGTGAATTCTACGGCATCGTTGGCATGGGGATTCCATTGCGGCTCGTTGTCATCGCGCTCCCATCCTTCCGGAATGGCAAGCGTATAGCCGTTTCCAGTGTAGACCGTGGCTGTGACGGTATCCGTGGTGCCGTCCTCCTGCTGAACCTGCAGTTCTACGGTCTTCGGCTCCTCCTGTTCAGAATCAGTCCGGGGGCGGCTGAAGGATTCGATGCAGCACCCTGCTGCGTTTGGCCGGCCGACTCCTGCATGCTGCTTCCGCCGCCCTGCTGCGTACCGTCCGTGCCGGGCTGCACCGGCATGGCACAGCCCGCGGCAGACACAACCAGTGCAGCCGCAGCGGTCAGGATCCATATGCGCTTTGATTTCATATCAAACGACCTCCTTATCGGTCTCTTTTCATCTCTTTCGGCGCAGGAAAGATAGACTGCAAAGTTATTATATCCAAAACTGCCTCAGATAGCAAGAGCGCAAAAGCGCCCAGGACGGCTTTCCGCCATCTCGGGCGCTTTCTTTTTTCATTGGCCGCCGCTTTTACAGCAGTGTGGACAAATATCCGCAGCCCAAAATCATCAAAAGCAGCAAGCCGACAGCGTGCCGCCAGCGGCGGAAATCGTTTCGGCCACGCGCCGGGATGCGCGTTTGCGGGTAGAAAAACCGGCGCACATCACCAGAATACCAGCCAAAAAGCCATAAAACAGCAGCATGATGGTCGTTTGCATAGATGTTTCCTCTCTTTCTTTTACCGCGCTGCCTTCTTCGGCGGCGGCACCATCGTGGAACTTACCTTCCCCCAGCGGCCGCACAGGCAACCGCTGCACATCCGAATCAGGCGCTTTCTGTGGCAGATTCCGGCACCAAATCCGTTTCATACGAATCTTCATACACAGCCACTGTCGCATTTCCGTCCTGATACCTGCTTTCATACAGCGCGTCGTGCTCCGCGCAGGTGCGCAACGTCACATATTCGTTCAGGATCCCCAGATCGTTCAGCGCCTGAACCGTTGCGGTCATGTCCACGCTCAGGTCAATGTATGCCCTGCCGGTATCCACCGACGAACCAATTCGATAATTAAACTGCAGATTATTTACATATCTCTTTTTCCCGTCCTGTGCCTGCTGTTCGGCGTCACTGCGTCGGTCGGCCACGAGGATGCGCTCCGTACGTCCCGCCGCAGCATCTTCACGCAGGGCCGCCGCCAGGGTTTGCGCTTCGGCCTCCGTCAGAATACGTTCCTGCTCCACATCGATGACACCCGCATTGTAATAGGTGAAACAGCCGCCGGTCAGAGTAACGGCTTCACCGTCCACTTCCTCGCCAGCCACGGGACCCAGAGCGTTTTTCGTGCGGAATTCTGCATCATCCACCAGCGCTTGGGCCAGTGCCGTCAACGAGGACGCATCTTCCAGGTCGCTTTCACGCACCGTCATATAGTCATAATTCCGCTGCAGCACCGTACCGTCTTTCAAACGGTAACTCAGACTGACATACAGAGGCGAATTGCCGCTGCCGTCGCTGTAGTCGGTATTCCATACATCCCGCTGCGCTGTGCTGCGGTGATCCACAATGCCTTGATGCAGCGCGCGCACCTTCTCCACAGCCTCTTCACCCTGCACGGTGGCACTGGCAGCATCGTTGCCGCTGACGGTCACATGAACGAAATCAATCTGCCCGACCTGTGGCACACGGCTGACAAACCCAGTCACATCCAGCTGTGCGCCCAGCGCCACCAGCAGAATCACCGCTGCGCACACCACACTGCCGCGCAGGCTCTTTTTACCACACGGAAAGATTACTGCAGCAGCATCTGTGCCACCAGGAAGCCCACAGCACCCACGACGATCATCACACACCAGCCGCACGGGTACACCGCTCAGACGGCTATTCATAAAGACCAGCCCATACAGTCCCTGTCCGATCGTCAGCGCCGCTGTCAGAGCCACGCCGTAACGGAACAGCACCTCTAGCCCAGCGCACGGAAACAATATCCCCAGCGCTCTCACTGCGGCGGCGGCGATACGCCGCATACGCCAAAACGGCAAAAACAATGCCTGCAGCCGCATAGATCACCAAAACGGGGATCCCGTGCAGCGATGCTGTGCTGAACGAATAATCCGCTGCATTATAGTTCCATACCACAGATACCGAGTCATAAAGTCTGGCCAGCGGCGTCAGCCATTCCACCACTGCTGCGCGGTCCGTCATGGAAAAAGCCATACAGAAACGGCTCAAGAAACATGGAGATCGACCACCACAGCACAAAAGCCAGTACATTGAGCACACCATAAAATACCGGCAGCGCCAGCAGGTTTCCGGTAAACATGGCACAAAATACAGCGAAGGAGTAGAAAACAACTCCATGGCAGTTAATCCCAGCAGCCACGCCAGCAGCATGCCCGGGCAGAACACATGGCCCACCAGCGTCACGCACGCCGTGATTCCGCACAAGATCAGGTTGGGTACCACGAAAAGAGCAGCCCGCTGATATAGTTGGTGAGGAACAATCCGCTGCGCCGGATGGGCAGGGAGTGCATCAGCGAAACACTGCGGGCCGAATAAAGGTAGGAAAACACAGCCATAGCCACTGCCACACCGTAAAGGCAGGCTACCACAGGCCCCGCGCTTGTCATGAAAGCGCCCAGGATCTGGATCACATCATTGAGTTTCGGCGGCCAGTCGCTGGAGAGCTGCATGCCCAGCAGCAGCGGCATCGCCACAAACCAAGCGGCGGAATATACGATCCACAGCGGGCTGAAGCGGATCACATTTTTTGCGCAGCAGCGTCAGATTAAAGCACGATGTCTTTGACTGCATAGTCCACACCTCCCAATTCGTAGATAAAAATTTCTTCCAGGGACAGCGGCAGCGCTTCCAGCAGCAGCGGCTGAAGCACGGAAAGGCGCGCAGTCACTTCCTCGGCGCTGCCGCGGACAATCAGCGTTTGCACCCGGCCGGTAGCGCTGCGGTGAAGAATCTCCAACTCCTCCGGCAGAGCCACGTCCTCGCCGGAGGGCACCATCTGAACTTTCACTGTGCCGCCCTGCAGTTCTTCCAGCGAGCGCTGGAGCAGCACTTTTCCGTGATCCATAATGCCCACGTGGTCGCACACGTCCTCCAATTCGCGCAGGTTGTGGGAAGAAACCAGCACCGTGGTGCCCCGCTCAGCCACGTCATTGAGGATCAGGCTCCACACCTGGCGGCGCATCACGGGGTCCAGCCCGTCCACCGGTTCGTCCAGCACCAGATAATCCGGCATCGTGCACATAGCCAGCCAGAACGCCACTTGCTTCTGCATACCTTTGCTCAGGCGGCGGATCGTCCGCTTTTCATCGATGGAAAACACTTCCTTGAATTTCTCATAGCGTTCCATATTGAACTTCGGATAAAATCCCCGGTAAAACGCATCATATCCCGCACATCGGACTGGAGAAAATAGTACCAGTCGTCCGGAATCGAAGCGATGCGCGCTTTGGCGGAAGGATTCTCGAAAACCGCCTCCCCGTCTACTGTGATCTCGCCTGCATCCTGACGGTAAATACCGGTAATGTGGCGGATCAAAGTGGATTTCCCCGCGCCGTTGGGACCCACCAGGCCGTACACCGCGCCGTTGGGTACAGTAAGGGTAGCCGCCCAGTGCGGCAAAGCCGTCAAATTCCTTTCTCACATTCTGCACGTCAATCATGGCTGCTCTCCTTTCCTTCCTTCAGCAACCATCAGCTCCTGCTGCGACGTGCCCAGATAGCGCAGCTCCGCCGCCAGTTCCCGAAAGCGGTGTTTCAGTTCTTCCTTGCGCCGCTCGTCCGTTCGGGCATCTCCGCTGGCAAAGGAGCCTTTGCCGGGAACGGAATAGATATCCCTCGTTTTCCAGTTCATTGTACGCCTTTTGAATCGTGTTTGGATTGATAGCCAGCTCCGTAGCCAGGGAACGCACCGAAGGAAGCTTGTCACCCTCTTTCAGCGCACCGGTAACGATCAGGCGCTTCAGTCCGTTTTTGATCTGCTCATAGATCGGCCTGGCATCCCGATAGTTCAGACTAATCAATACCCTTCACTCCTTTCCTGCTCAGAGTGTATTTAGTGTATTATCTGTGTTAGTACAGTTACTATATTATTTGTTTTTCCGTTTGTCAACAGCGTTTTTGGGAGAAGCGCGCCGCTGTTCCGCAAGAATGCAGAAAACGCGGAAAAACATCGTTTTCCGCGTTTTTTTCATCCATTTTGCCGAAGGGCTCCGCCCCTTCTTTTTCTGTTTACAGCAGCGTCACACCGCGCTCTGCGCAGATACGCCGAGTCTCCTCATCCCAGATGGAGGACTGCACTTCGCCGATGTGAGCGCTGCCCAACAGCAGCATACACAGGCGGGACTGGCCGATACCGCCGCCCATAGTATCGGGCAGCTCCCGGAGAGCAGCGCCTTGTGGAAGGGCAGTGTCCGGCGCGCATCACACCCGGCCAGAGAAAGCTGACGGTCCATGCTTTCCGCATTGACGCGGATGCCCATGGAGGACACCTCGTAGGAGCGCTGCAAAAGTATGATTCCAAAACAGCAAATCGCCGTTGAGGGCCCAGTCGTCATAGTCCGGAGCACGGCCGTCATGAGGCTTACCGAGCGCAGCGCGCCGCCGATCTGCATCAGGAATGTGGTCGGATGGTCTTTTACAAAGGCGTCCTCCCGCTCCTTCGGCGTCCATTCGGGATATTGATCCTCCAGCTCCTGCGTGGTAATAAAAGTAATCCCGCTGCGTGGCAGGCAGGATATTCAGCGCCGGGAACAGTGCGCGCATGGTTTTTTTCCGTGTCACAGATCGCTCCCACGATGCGCTCCACTGTCTCCTGCAGATGCTGCAGCGTACGCTCTTGCGGCGCAATCACTTTTCCCAGTCCCACTGATCCACATAAATGGAGTGGAGATTGTCGAGATCTTCATCCCTGCCGGATGGCGTTCATATCCGTGACAATTCCGCTGCCCACATCAAACCATAGCGGTGCAGCGCCGCGCGTTTCCATTTGGCCAGAGAATGCACCACCTGAGCATGGGTGCCGGTGGCCCGAATATCAAATTCCACCGGGCGCCCACGCCGTTGAGATCATCGTTGAGCCCCGTGGCGGCATCCAGCAGCAGCGGCGCCGACACGCGGCGTAAATGCAGCGCACCGCTCAGGGTATCTTCAAACACACGTTTGGTCATGGCAATGGCCACCTGGGTATCATAAAGCCCCAGCAACGGCCGGTATTTTTCCGGAATAGTACAGTTGTTCATATCAATTTCCCCTCTTTCCGTACAGCATTTCACGTTCTCTTTTTGTCTTCTCTGGCCCGCAAAAGGCCGGGCGCTTTTTCACTTCCTGTGCCGGCGGATGGTATGTGTCCTCGTAGCGTTCGATCAGCTCTTCCTGGCCGCGCTTACCCAGCGCCCAGTAAATCGCTTTTTGATAAGATCATAAAACACCACAAACACCGGCACACCGATGAGCAGCCCCACAAAAGCCAAACAGGCCGCCGAACAGAAGCGTGGAGAACAGCACCCAGAAGCTGCTCAGTCCCACTTTACCGCTGAGAATCTTCGGGCAGATAATATTGCCATCCACCTGCTGCAGAATCAAAATAAAGATGATAAACCAGATACATTTCACCGGATCATCCATAAAATCAGCAGCGCCGAAGGAATCGCCCCCATATAGGGTCCAAAATACGGAATGATATTTGTGATGCCGTTGACCACTGCAATCAGCGCCGCGTCTGGCAAGCCCATAACAAGGCACGCCACATACACAATCACGCCCACGATCACCGAATCCAGAATCCGGCCGCTGATATAATCCGTGAAAGTGCGGTCAATAAAGCGCAGCTCTTTCACCACAGCGGCATACGCCTTGTCAGGGAAGATACCGCGCAGCACCATTTTCAGCTGTGCGCGCCATTTTTTGCGGCTGGTCAGAAGATAAATCGCCACAACCAGACCGATGAACAGGTTCACCAGTTCCGTCAGAATTGTAACGGCTCCGGCCGATACGCCGTTCAGGATCTCCTGCAGGTTCGGCAGCAATTCATTGCCGAAGAAATTCGTGAACCAAGTATTCACGCTATCGCTCAGATTATGAATGTAATTCAGCGCCACCTCGTTTTCGGCAAACAAACCTTCCAGCCAGGTGGTCAGCTCCTCAATCTGTCCCGGAAGCATAACGGCCAAATCCACAATACTGTTGAATACGCTCTGCAGCGTCAGCGTCAGAAGCAGGAACACCGCCGCCAGCGCCAGCAGGAGCGATACCGCCACCGAAAGCACGTTGGCCAGGCTTCCCGCCCGTTTCGGGTTCGCCATACGCAGGCGCAGGCGGTGCTCAAAATTGTGCTCGAAATATTTGCACATGGGCCGCAACAGATAGGCAAAGGCCGCGCCGTAGAAAAACGGAGCCAGGATCCCCATCACCGTCGCCAGGCCGCTGCGCACAGCCTGGAAACGAAACACCAGGAAGAAAAACAGGATACATACAACGAACAGGGCAAATATCACTGCCGCGATGGGGAAATATTTGCGCCCCTGTGTTTCTCGAAATTCCTTAAAGTTCATATCGGTCCTTTCCTATGGCCGCACAGCGCGGCAGTCCTAACGTCAACATGGTTTTTATTATATCGTTCCGCTCTATCCTTGTCAATTTTTTCCTGCCGAACTAAAACATGCCCGGCGCGCTGCGCCGGGCATGTTTTTCCGCCATTTTCAGGTTCGCTCCGGCAGGAGGAACAGGCTGTTCACACGGTTTCGCTTATCCAGCAGATTGTTGTACTGTACTTTGCGGTAATTTTCCACCAGTTCGGCATAGGGTGAGTCTTCATCGTCCATGCGATACCAGCTGCCCTCGGCATCCATATACCCCAGCGTAGTGATCACAGGCAGGGTTTTGTGCAGTTCGGTCAGATACTGCTGATAGGCCGTCATGGGCAATTCCGCCGTTTCCAGCAGGAGCGTGGCCAGATAATTCAAACTGATATCCTCCACGGTTTTCTCCTCAATGTCGTAGTTGGCCCAGATCATGAATGGCGTGACATACATCTTCTGCTCTTCCTCCAGCGTCAGCTCACTGGTGGGTTTTCCAAAAGCTCCTCATAAAAACGCCGACTCCACCGACGGCTGGTGATCGCCGAAAAATGCAGATGATCGTAGGCTCGTCCACCTGACTGTAGTATTCGATCAGCTCCTGCAGCGCCGTATCCGACTTTTTAATCAGGGAAAGATACTGGTCCACCTTGGGATACTCTCCATGGCGCCGGTCAGATAAATCTCCTTGTCAATATTGCTGTAATTATACTGGATAGCCGGAATGGTTCTGCATCGTCACGTTAAACATAAAAACGGCTTTTCCGGCGTATTGCTCCGCTCCTGTTCATACATGTCGATCACGCTGCGGTAATCAAATTCATCACTGACATAGCGGCGCAGGAAAACGTTTTCCTCCGGGAATTTCTCCAGAACCGCCTTATAATATTTGCTGAAATTTTTGTCGGCCTGATACTCTGACACCAAGTCTTCGCCCAGCAGAGCGCCGATATCCACATACCGGTCAAATCCCAGATAGGGATACACCACATCGCGGCTCCAGTTATTTCCATAATAGGGATGAAATGCCGTTTTATCATAGCCCAACGCGCCCAGCGACGAAACCAGCGAAGGCTGGGGACCTTGACATAGGATTCATAAGCGCAGGCGCCCACCGGTAGGAAAGCAATAGAATCGCCAGTCAAAAATTCAAATTCCGAATTGCCGTACCCGCGCCGTACACCGGCACATGGACATAGCCTTTCACGGTATTTTCCGTCAGCGAATGCCAATAGGGCATGTAATCCTCGTTTGTCTCAAATTCGCCCACCACACTCAAATCGGAAAACGTCTCGTTCATAATGCAGATGATATTGGGCATCTGTCCGCCTTCCTCGCCCACCTGTACTTCGCCCATAGCGTCCACTGCGGGCAGCATCTCTTCCACAATGCTGCTGGCCTCTTCGGCACTGTAGTCCTTCGGCTCCTGCACAGAAAGATATTTCGTATTGATCCAGAAGTGGAACAGCGAACCATGATTGGTATAACCCCGCGTTTGATTGAAAAAATCCGGTTTCATACCGTGATCTGCAAACCAGTCTGTGTTATACAGAAGGCCGCAGAAGACCAGCGCTACCGCCGCGCCACCGATGCGCACACTGCGGACCAGGATTTTCGCAGGATTTTCCATGCGCATTTTATGCGCCACCACCAGCAACAGCACAAACAGCGCCGTAGCCAGCACCACCTGGTTGTCCGGCGTGATGGCGTAACCGCCGGCGACGCTCATACCCGTTTTGGCGCTGGCAATGTCCGAAGGCACAAAAACGGTGCCGCGGAATTCCAGCACAAATGGTTCACCATGCCAAATATGTAGCACAGAATATTCGCCAGGGTAACGGGGGGTATGGATATTTCCGGTGATGGCAAAAAACACCAGATAGATCAACAGCATGAACACATAATTTTCCGCAAAGACCGCCGGCGTCCAATTGTAAATAAAGGTGCCGTGCAGAAATTCCATCATGGTAAGGGTTGCCACAGGCAGCAGTAAAAAAAGCACAATCATGGCCCTGCGCTGCCGGACAGGGGCCATGATCCCCGGTCCACTGGACCGAAATCAGTTCCGCCGCGCCGGCGCCCAAGGCGCACAGCACACCCACAACAACTGCCATTTTCCAAGCACAACCTCGGGCTTGAAAAATTCCGCCAGCTCCACGGCGATGAATACGGCCAATGCGCCCGTAATGATCGCCGCCGCAATTTTAGAACGGCCTGTAATCTGAACTTTAATGCCCGCCTTTTTCCATATGGACATTTTCGCATACTCCTTTGTGTTTCTCCCGCCGAATCGTTTCGCGCGCGGAGCGGTAGATTGTTTGAAAGCATACCACACACTGCACGAAAACAAAGCGGTAAATCCTTTAAGATTCCCTTTAATTCTGACAAACCGCGACAAAAACGACTTACTAAGCCTTTAGTATAACATGTTACTGGAAAAGCGCCATGTTCATAACGTGAAATTTACATAATATTCACATTTCTTTTTGATGCAAAACGTCAAACTGTCCCCACAGCGCAAAAGTTCCTGTGTCACTGTATGCACTGCCCTGTGCCGGTATGCTTCCAACGTTATCCCCTCTTGCACGCGCGCTGCGTCTGCGCTATAATGCAGAAAAGCGCGAAATGTGGTGCCCAGCGCCGCAAACGCAGGAAATTGGGAAAGAAAAAGGAGAATGATCACCATGACCTATACTTATATCCCCAAGGGCGTCTGCTCCCGGCAGATGACAGTGGAAATTGAAAACGGCGCCATCAAGCATGTGGATATTCTGGGCGGCTGCAACGGCAACCTGAAGGGCATCGCCAGTCTGCTGCAGGGCATGCGGGTAGAGGATGCCATTGAACGCATGAAGGGGATCCGCTGCGGCATGCGCCCCACTTCCTGTCCCGACCAGCTTTGCCACCGCTTTGCAGGAAGCGCTGGAACAGACCGTTTGAGAATCACTCTTCCGCTTCAGAAAGGGCGTCGGCTGCAGTGCAGCCGACGCCCTTTCTGGAGCGCTTTTCACCTTTTCGCCCCCAGCGCATAGGATGAAATGGAAGCGGGATGCCGCAATCTCATTCCCGTTCAAGAGCAGAAAGCGAGGACTTTTATGGCTTATACGGACCGTGAACTCCTGGCGCGCCTGGTGCAGTGCGAGGCGGGCGGCGAGGGTGAAAACGGCATGAAAGCCGTGGCGAGCGGGTCATGAACCGTGTCAACGCTGTCGGCGGAGAATATGCGCGGATCGGCAGAGGGAGCCTGCGCAACATCGTTTTCCAGCCGGGCCAGTTTGTATGTGCTTCGGAAACGGAAGCTGGGGCATATAATCCACAGAACATATACAATATGAACCCCACCTCCGAACACTATGCGATCGCGGACTGGGCCCTGGCCGGCAACCGTCTGCCGACCTGGGGCAGGCTCTTTGGTTTTATAATCCTTTCAGCCCCACCTGCCGCGGCCAGTTTCCCTCGAATGTCGGGTACTTACAGATACGCATCGGCGACCACTGCTTTTATAACCCCACCGACGCGTACTACCAAACTTAATGAATGGAGCTGATCAACAGCATGAACGGAACGCAGAACGACAGGTACCTTATGCAGGATCCTTATGTACAGGGTGCAAACGACCCCATGGCTGCACCACCAGGCACAATGTCAGCAGCCGCCGGCCAGGACGCTATGGCAGCCAACACCGCCGCCCAAAGAAATAGGAACGCCGCAGCAGCTGCACAGAACGGTATGAGCGCACAAAGCAGCGCAGCCGCCGGCACTGCCGTATCCACTCAGGGCCCCTCCGGCGCCAACCATCTCAATATGCGCCACGGACTGAGCAGCGATGTGATCGGCAGCCCAATCTCTGTGGAGGAAGCCTTCGAAGGCTCCATGCGCGGTATGCTCAGCCGCGAGATCGGCGCTTACATTGCCGCCACTTTTCTGATGGGTAACGGTGAGCTGGTGCGCTGGGAAGGGCGACTGTACGAAGTAGGCAATAACTACATCGTCATTTACCAGCAGGAAGTCGGCCGCTATGTGCTGGGCGATAGCAACAGCCTGCGATTTGTGGAATTTAGTGAATCGGGCAACCGTTTTGCCCTGATGAGCCGCCCCTGCACCAACAACCCACTGCCTGGTAAACAGAAGACCGCCGCAGACTGTACCTCGTCTGCGGCGGCTGCCTCTTTATGGACGATTCGTATCGTTCGCCTTCTGTCGGCTCCGCTGCCACTGCCGTAGTACCAGATCCGAATGAACCAAGGACATCAACAGAACTATTGGCAGTATATCCGGGCCAGTTTTTTCTGAGCACGGCCACGCACTCCCCTATCCTAAGCCTGCTCCAGAAGGCCCGGACAACTGGCGCACAAAAAAAGGGCCGCGCCCGTAGGCACAGCCTTCAAACATGCCCTTTCCGGGGACATGGAATTTTTGGTCCCTCCGCCATGAGCACTGCACAGCCATTCGGCCGCGGCGGAGGTGTTGTTTCATAAAAAGAGATAGGAGAAATAAGTAATGTTCTTGTTCTTTTGGTCTTTCTCAAGCACATCTATAACATACCACAGCCCCACACCCGGCAATGGTGACCAATTTGTATTTCTTTTTTGAATAAATTGTGAATGCTTCCGTTCGTCAAAAAACGCCGGCGCGCCTCCCCCTGGCGATGGAGGCGCGCCGGCAGAGCGCTTCTTTTCAGGCTGCCGTGCCTGCCAGTGCTGTCACCAGCCGCTTGGAACCAATCAGGCGCAGTACAATAATCTGAATCGGCAACATCAGCAGTACTTGCGGCACACGGGTGATCATCAACTCCAAAAAGGGTGTGGAATACAGCAGGGAAAGGAACCAGGTGTTCAGCAGCAGGCTGACCCCCAACTGGAATGTTACAACTGCTGCAATGATCGCACCCAGATGATCACTGCGCCCTTTGAGGAAAAAGCCGAACAAAAAGCCGTTCAGGCAGGCACTCAGCGTCAGCGGCGGATACCAGCTGTACGGGCCGAGCAGGCAGTTGATTAAATCGCCCAATCCCGCGCATGCCGTGCTCCATTTGGCGCCGTACAGCATGCCGCACAGGGCAATGGGGACGAAAGAAAACCCGATTTTAAAATACTGTGTGTGGATGCCGAGATAATTCATCAGCAGCACGTCCATGGCAGCCAGAACCGCCACGCGGAGCAGGATCTGCAGATGCGGGGATGATATTTTTTTGGATTGCATGTTCGTTACCTCCTTCTTTGCATAGCGTTGTCAAAAAGGAGGCTCCGAAGCATGCATGGCACGCCGGTTGTTTCCCCTTTTTAACAGCGGAATGCGGAACAGGCACCGCTGGGCCTCCGGCCCACTCGTCCGGCCGGCAACTTCCCGTCCGACCAGCACTTAACGCGCCTGTTCCTACTCTGTTAGCATTTGTATGAACTTTTTACCCCTGCTCCGCCTGTACAGGTAGGCTGAGCACGGCCGACCGGATCTCTCCGGTCATATAAAGCGAGCCGACGGAGCAGACGACATCGTCCTTTCCAGCGCTCCGGAGGGCTTTCGCCAGCCTCCGCCGCACTTTGGCACACATCGGTCGGTTTACCATAAATAGAAAGTTCCTGCGCCAGCGCCGCCGCGCTGAGCGCGCGGGGACTGTCGGGCGTTACGGTATAAAACCGTCCGCCCAAGGGCGCCAAAACGGCAAGCATGGACGCATAATCCTTATCTCCCAGCACACCCATAATGAAATGAATGTTTTTGCCGGGAAAATATGCTTTCAGCGCCGCCGTCACTGCTTCGGCGCACTGGCGGTTATGACCACCGTCGGCCAGGAACACCGGCCCGTCGGCACGCAGCACTTCAAACCGTCCAGGCCACCGGGCCTCGGAAAGACCCCGGCGCGCTGCCTCGTCAGAAATGTTCCATCCCCGTCCGCGCAGCACGGCAACTGTTTCCAACACCACCGCTGCGTTTTTCAGCTGGTGCAAACCCAGCAGCCGGATATGCAGATCTTCCCATTGCCGATAGGAAAACCGTTGCCCTTCAATAGAATTCTTTCAAAAGCCGCAATTGGGAAAAAATCCACCTCGTGCAGCGCGGCATTCCGTTCCCGGCAAGCAGTACGCACGACTTGCGCCACGCTGTCTTTCTCCGGCTGGTACAACACCACTTCGCAGCCCGGCTTGATAATCCCCCGCTTTTTCAAAGGCAATCTGTTCCACAGTACCGCCCAGCTCTTTCACATGGTCCAATCCAATGTTTGCAGATCACTGCAGCTTCAGGCGAACCAATGACATTGGTGGAATCAACCGGCCGCCCATGCCCACCTCCAGCACTACAATGTCACAATGCTGCCGACGGAAATACAAGAACGCAATTGCAGTCATCAGCTCAAACTCTGTGGGCCGGTCTTCCATGGCCTCCGCGGAAAAGCGCACCTGTTCCGTGATTTCCCCAGCTCCTCGCCGGAAATCATCGTTCCGTTGACGCTCATACGCTCGTTGAACACCTGCAAAAAGGGAGAAATATACAACCCCGTACGATATCCGGCACTTTGGAGCACGGCGGCCAGCATGGCGGCAGTGCTCCCCTTGCCGTTGGTGCCGGCAATGTGGACAAAACGCAGATTCTTTTCGGGGTTGCCCAACTTTTCCAGCAACTCCCGCGTCCGCTCCAGACCCAGCCGGACCCCCTGCCAGGAATGTGTTCAATATAGGCAATAGCTTCCTCACCGGTCATGAAATGACTTCCTTCCGCAAAAAACGATACCGCTATTGTATGCCATTGACACGTCATATGCTAGAGGAATATTGCACGAAGAACAAAGATGCGCACAAACTTTTTTCGGATTCTGTGTAGGATGCGGCTTGTATTTTTTTTGATTTCTGGCTATAATGCTGATATTGCCAAAGGGGTTCCATTTTTGTGCTATTTTTGGTTACCAGAAGAAAGACAGGTATATGATATGAATGAGCTGACCAACAACGAAGGGAAAAACGAGATCATCGAGGTCGACGGCGTTTCGTACCGCCGCCATCCTATCCGCACTCACGTAGTGACCGATCAGGACAAGATCAACGAGGTCTGCGCCACATATGCCGCTCCTTCCATGGTGGAAGGCGACGTGCTGTTCATTTCCGAAAAATGCGTGGCCTGCACACAAAAGCGTGCTATCTACATGAAAGATATCCATCCCCGCCGCCTGGCTGTGCTGCTGAGCCGCTTTGTCACCAAAACGCCCCACGGCATTGGTCTTGGTATTCCGGAAACGATGGAAATGGCCCTGCGGGAATGCGGTACGCTCCGTATCCTGTTCGCCGCCTTTATCGGCGCCATCGGCAAACTCTTCCGCAAACGCGGCTGGTTTTATATCATCGCCGGACCCAAGGCTTCTTCCATTGACGGTCCCTGCCCCCAACACCATTCCGCCTTACAATGAATGCGTTGTCCTGGGTCCTCTGAACCCGGACGAAACGGCCGCCGATATCTCCAAACACATCGGCTATCCTGTTATTATCGTAGATATCAATGATTTGGGCGGAAATATTTTGGGCGTTTCAGACTGTTCCATGGACCGTGATCTCTACGCCCGTATTCTGAAAGACAATCCCTGGGACAATCCCGAATCTACGCCTATGGGGATCATCCGGAAAGCATAACAGCGAAAGCGGCATTTTTCCATAGGCAATACCGCAGTGCCTGAACAGGAAAGACGTGCCCTCTTTTCAGAGGACACGTCTTTTTCGCCGCGTTCAGGCAGAATTCAGGCGGCCATGCACCAGGTAGACGGCAGAATTCCACCTGGTGCATTTCTTCAGGCGTGCTGTTTCTGCAGCACCAGCCGGTCGGCAATCATGGCAATAAATTCGCTGTTGGTGGGTTTTTCCCTTGGTGTTGGACACCGTATAGCCAAAGAACTTCTGCAGTGTTTCCAGGTCGCCGCGGTCCCAGGCCACTTCGATGGCATGTCGGATAGCGCGCTCCACACGCGACGGTGTGGTGTTATAACGACGGGCCACCTCGGGATACAGCACTTTAGTCACCGCATTGATGACCTCCATATCCTCCGGCGATCAGGATCGCCTCGCGCAGATACTGATATCCCTTAATATGGGCCGGCACACCGATTTCATGAATGATCGGAAGTAATCTGGCTGCTCAACTCCACGCCTTCCTCGACCGCGCCCCGCCCAGCCGCGCTGCCCGTCGGCGTCAGCGCCTGACGCATCCGTTCGAGCAAGGATTCTGTCCGGCAGGGCTTTGTCATATAGTAATAAACGCCGTGCTCCATAGCTGCGGCGATGATCCGCTCGCTCATAAACTGCGAAAGCACAATCACCTCCGGCCGCTTCTCTTTCATGATGGAAAGCTGATCCAGCAGTCCAAGACCGTCCAGCCCCGGCAGGATCATATCCATCACCACAAGATCTGGCTGCTTTTCCTCCGCCAGGCGTGCCGCCTCCGCACCGTCGCCTACAGAAGCGACCACTTCAAACTCCTCTGTTTCCGCCAAGGCCGCCATCAGTAGGCCTCGGAACTCTTCACTGGCATCCGCCAGCAGTACTGTCCATTTCGATTCCATTTGTATACCAAACCCTCTACAAAGAATTTTTGGCTGGTCCGCAGCCCGTCACATTGGCGCTCAGCTACTGCGCCGCATTGCGAAGCTTCGTCTTTGCTATATTAATAAGGTAGCATAATCGGACAGTATTTTCAAAGGAGTATTTGGTAATTTTTGGTAATTTGTGCAGTTTTTCGTTCGACGGCCTCCGTATGGCTTTTCAGTGAATCTGTCGCTTTGGCGGGGTTTTGGTCAAATCTTAAGGTTCTGCCTCAAGCATGTGCTCCATCAAGATAGCGTACCCTTTGTCGGGTCACTCACAAGAACATGTGTCACCGCACCCACCAATTTACCGTTCTGCAAAATCGGGCTACCGGACATCCCCTGTACGATTCCTCCAGTGGAAGACAATAGTCTCTGATCTGTGACACGGATCAACATGTCACGTCCGCCGCCCTCATTTTTTTCCATAATTTTGGTAATTTTGATGGAAAACTCTTCCACCTATCACCGCGGATATTGGAAAGGATCACCGCATTCCCGCATTTCACTTCGTCCCGGTGCGCCACTTCCAGCGCCTCGCCGGAGGCCATAGAGGTGTCGCTCAGCGTACCGAAAATGCCGGACGAGGCATTGCAGGTCAGCTCGCCTAGCTCCTGGGAGGGCTTGAAATCTCCCGTCAGCTCACCGGGCGTGCCGCTGTGCCCTTTCTTTACCGACGCTACATCGGCATACATCAGCGCGCAGAGGAAATGGGCATCAGCTGAGCCGTGTCTACATCCGTGATGCCGTGACCCAGTGCGCCAAACGTCCCCGTCTGTGGGTCATAATAGGTCATCGTCCCGATACCGGCCATACTGTCCCGCACCCAAGCGCCCAGTCGGTACACGCCGTCGGCTCCGCTTTCCGGCGTCGCTTCCAAAGATAACGTCCGGGCGCCGCGCTTCACAGTCAGCGAAACGCTCTGCGCGCCGTTTTCTGCAGCGCCGTCTGCAGCTGCTCTGTGCTTTTGAGGTCCTCGTCATTCAGTTCCAGCAGGACATCCCCGTACGGGATTCCACATTGCCGCGCAGGAGAAGCGGTACCGTCCTCCGTCACGCTTTCCGACAGATTCACCACCGGCAGCCCGTCGGAGAACAGCTTGACGCCCACGGCGCGTCCCAGCGGCACCAGCGTCCGGGACTGGCCCGACACGCTTCCGGCGCTGGATACGGCTGCATAAGCCGGGGCCGCCATGCAAAAAATGAAAATAAGCGTGCCCAGAACAGCGGCGGCCCGACGCCGGAAAGCCGGCGCCCTGCAGCGAATCGATTGCAAAGAAAAAGGTTCATCCATTCAATCACCCCTTGTCAAAAAATTTGCCGCACGGTTCTGCGGCGTTGTTACGTGCCCACCGCAGCAGCAAAAAACAAGGAACAAAATCAGGCGATTTTGGATGGCACAATCTGGAAAAACACCGCGCCGCAGCCAGATCGCAAAGGCGCGGAGCAAATTTTTTCTGCTTTCCGCTAAAACTGCCATTGATTCAACAGCCATTTTCCATATGACTCCTGCAAAGAGCATCGGAGAACCGCTGCTTTTGATGTTAAACAAAAATGCGGCAGGAGAGTTCTCCTACCGCACTTAGCCTGTCCCATTTTATTGACGCTTATTGAAAATATTAAAAATTGCATCAAACGGATCATCTTCTGCATCGCCGGAAGAAACACTGGCCGGTTCCGGCTGCTGCGGTGCGTCCGCCGTCTCCTCCTCCGCCTTCTGCGCGGCAGCAGTCTGCTCCACTTTTTTCTCCGCCTCGGTGAAGGGCTTTTCCGTCATAGTGCTCTTTCCGGTACTTTCATCAAAGCCTGTCGCAATCACGGTCACGCGGATTTCATCTTCCATCGCTTCGTCGAACGTAGCGCCGAAGATGATATTGGCGTCGGGATGGGCCGCCTCCTGCACCAGTGTGGCCGCCTGCTCCACCTCGTCAAGCCCGGATGTCCATGGAACCGGTCACATTGACCAGAACACCCTTGGCCCCGTTGATTGAGGTCTCAAGCAACGGACTGAAATAGCCATTTTGCCGCTTCTTCCGCCTTGTTTTTGCCTTCGGCCCGTCCCACGCCCATGTGAGCAAAGCCCGCGTCCTTCATCACAGAGGTCACGTCGGCAAAGTCCAGATTGATGAAGCCGGTATCATTAATCAAATCGGAAATGGACTGCACCGCCTGACGCAGCACATCATCGGCAATGGCAAAAGCATTGGCAAAGGTAATTTTCTGATCGGTGGCATGCTTGAGGCGCTCATTGGGGATGATCACCAGGGAATCCACCTTGTCTTTGAGGTCCTCGATGCCCTGCTCGGCCTGGACCATACGGCGGCGGCCCTCAAAGCCAAAAGGCTTTGTGACCACGCCGATGAAGCACGCCCGCTTCACGGGGCCACATCTGCTACCACAGGTGCCGCGCCGGTGCCGGTGCCGCCGCCCATACCAGCGGTAATAAACACCATGTCCGTCTCTTCCAGAGCCTTTGCGATCTGCGCGCGGTTCTCCTCCGCACTTTTGCGGCCGATCTCCGGATTGGAGCCTGCCCCCTGACCATGAGTCAGCTTTTCGCCGATCTGGATCTTATATGTGGCGCCGGAACGGGACAGGACCTGCTTGTCCGTGTTCACCGCAACAAATTCCACACCCTTCGCTCCAGTCTGCACCATGCGGTTGACCACGTTGTTGCCGCCGCCGCCGACGCCAATGACCTTAATATTGACTACGTTTTCAGGACCGACATCCAAACCAAATGCCATGATGGTTCCTCCTTAAATTTATGCAAACTACAAGACGTTGCGTTTTACAGCGGGTCAAGATGGTCGCTTTGCCCCAGTTCTTGTGTTTTGTCCGTATTTTTTACCTATTGTATTACGGTTTCCAGACAAGGTCAAGAGTTCTCGCCGGATTTCTCCAAAGTTTTGGAACATACGGGTGCCGAACACCACCACTGCCGCCAAATAAAGCGAAATGCCGATGCGCTCGCCCATATAGGTGAGGAATACCGCAATCAGCCCGTTGCCCAAAGCTCCAGAGACAAAGAGGGAGCCGCGGAATTTATGATGCAGCCGCGCATTGATGCCGCCTGCCGCGGCATCCAGGGCTGCCAGCAGCATCACCGCCGCATAAATCGAATACTGCGCAGGGCTGCTCCATGGCAACAGCGCGCCGATGAGCACACCCAGCAAAACGCTCAGTACAATATACATCAGGACGCCTCCGTTTCTTCGTCCGTCACATTATCCTCGGTGGCGGTCTGTGCATAGCGGTATTCGATGGTACCGTCGTAAGCAGGAACGAGAAGCTCGTCCACTTCTGTGACGCTTACCTGGATGGACCACTGCTTGAGCACATCTACTACGCCGTTGCGCATCATCAGCGCATTAAACATGGTATCCGTGTCACCGATGGCATCAATGACAAAGGGGCGCGCTGGTGCGCCGTCCGTTGATGGTGACCACCGACCCCTGCTGCAGCGGATCTCCGACGTGGCAAGAATACGGTTGCCGTTGAGGGACAATGCCTCCGCCCCGGCGTCGCGCAGCTCATTGACCACGGAAAGAATGTCACTGTCGTGGATCAGATAATCCGCCTCATCGCCGCTGATGTTGGCGGCTGTGCTGTCCTCGAGCACCACCTCGATGCCTGGTCCCACCACGTCGGTCATGCCGGCTGCCAACTGCAGATGGGCAATCTCGTCCAACAGAGCCTGATCGCTTTGCTCGCTGCTGCCGGCGGCGGCTTCACGGTAACTCTGCACCTCTTTGCGCATTTCTTTCACCTGCTCTGAAAGCCGGTCGTTCTGTTCCCGCGTTTTCATCCAGCAGATTCTGCAGCGTCTGCACACGGGTCGTATTCAAAGCGTCTATCTGGTTGTTTTCCCGCACGCTTTTGAACTGCAGCGCCAGCAGAATGCCCAAGATCACACAGACCACACTGATGGACACCTTGCCGATGTGTTTTGACTCTTTCATGAAATAACTGTATCCTCTTTTCTTTTGTATCAGTCCGGAATAAAATGGATCTCACCCTCAGCCGTCAGATCCAGCACACCTGCGCGCTGGTCTCCCTGCTCTTCCAGACGCTCAATCACCTGGCTCAACCGCGTGAGTTTATAGGGAAAATCGGCGCCGTAGGGAAAATTTTACCACATACCGATCCGCGTATTTGATCGATATAACGGACTCCTGAGAGAAATCAAAACTTCCGACGCCCTGAAGCATCCCTTTTTCCTCCAGTGCCGCCAGCAGATCGAGCAGCTGCTTTAGAGCGCGCTCCTGCCCTTCCTCCACAGCAGCCTTTTTCCCCACCTCCGGCTCTGACAGAGTGAGTCCCGTGATCAATGCGCCGTGGCCAGCCTCGGCGCGCTTTCCCAAGATCTTTCCTTCTGCGCTGAGAACCCAGTAGGTCCCGTGATCCTCAATGACACCGCCCTGATTACTGTCCGTCACTTCGATCAGCAAGGTATCGGGCAGTTTGCGGCTGATGCTGACGGAGGATACATATGGCAGCTTTTCCAGGATAGACTCATAAATCTCATACTTATTCAATAAAAATAGATTGTCGCCCTGCTGGATGCCGGAAGCTGTGATAATCTCTTCGCTGCTGTATTCCGTCGTGCCGGAAACCGTGATGGTTTCTACCTTGAAAAATAGTGTCAGCGCCGCTACGATAGCTCCGCTGATGACCACAACGCTGAGCAGCTTGTAGAGCACCGCCACGCTGCGATGATGCCGCCGCCGGCGCGTATGCCGCCTTCTTGCCATAGGTATCCTCCTTTCTTCCGTATTCTTTTCCCGCCCTGTTCCATCTCCCGCGCAGCAGAACGGGATAGTGTATTATATCAGTTTTTTTCCGTTTCGTCCACTCGCACAATATCTGCCCCCAAGCAGGCCAGGTCGCCGGCAAGATCTGCATAGCCCCGGTCGATGTGCTGCAACTCCGAAACGCGGCTTTCTCCTTCGGCGGTCAACGCCGCCACGGCCAGTGCTGCACCGCCGCGCAAATCGGTTGCCTGCACTCTGGCCCCGTGCAGTTTCCCCACACCACACACCACCGCCACGCGTCCCTCCGTACGAATTCCAGCCCCCAGCCGGGTCAGCTCATCCACATGACGATAGCGGTTTTCAAAAATGTTTTCGATAAAGACTGTTGTGCCCTTGGCTTTCAGCAGCGCCGCCATCAGCACAGCCTGAGCATCCGTAGGGGAAGCCGGATAGGGCGCCGTCCGCACCGGACGGATGGCGCGCAGGCAGCCATCGCTGCGCAACTGGACCCAGTCCGTATGGCTGCGCACCGTACAGCCCGCTTCTTTCAGCGCCGCCGTCACGGTAGACAGGTGGCGATAATCCACCCGCCGCAGCAGCACGTCGCCGCCGGCCGCAGCAGCAGCGGAAAGATACGTGGCCGCCACAATCCGTTCAGCAATGATCGTGTGCTCACAATCGTGCAGCGGCCGGCCGCCCTGCACCACAATCGTAGAACTGCCCGCGCCGCGCACATCCGCACCGCAGGCATTCAAAAAGTTCTGCAAATCCACAATTTCTGGTTCCCGCGCCGCATTGCACAGCACGGTGGCGCCCTCAGCCCCGCAGGCAGCCAGAATCACATTTTCCGTGGCCCCCACACTGGGAATGCTCAGCGTGATCTCGCAGCCCCGCAGCTTTTGGGCACAGCAGTGAAGATAGCCGCCCTTTTCTTCAATTTCCACGCCCATGGCCCGCAGAGCCGCCAAATGCAGATCGATGGGCCGCGGCCCTAATTCGCAGCCGCCTGGATAGGACAGCACTGCATGGCCGCACCGTGCCAGGATCGCACCCAGAAAAATAACAGATGAGCGCATCTCCCGCATCATGGCGTCGGGAATTTCACCGCAGGCCATGGCGCCGGTATGTACACACAGCGTGTCCCCCTCCCACTCCGCACTGCAGCCCAAACGGCGCAGAATGCGGATCGAAGCGTCCACATCCTGCAGGCGCGGGCAGCGATGGAGTACGCTTTGCCCCCGATTGAGCAACGTCGCTGCCAAAATCGGAAGCACGCTGTTTTTGCCCCTGAATCTCCAGTTCCCCCTGCAGGGCGCGGCCGCCAATGATTCTTAAATAATTCATAGGCTCCTCCTTTGCATTTCTACTACCTCATCGTATGCAAAGGAGGGGCCTTTCGTTTTAGATTTCCGTTTTTCCGCCTTCGGCACCAGCGCCATTACCGTATGATAAATGCGTTCGGCAGCGTCAGCCACACTGAGCGAAAGCATAGCTTTGTGCATTCCCTCGCGCTTGGTGCTGTCGCCCAAAATCTCCATGGCGGTATCGTAAATCGCCTTGCCGCTGCTCTCATTTTCCAGCATCAGGCAGATACCGCCGGCTTTCTCCAGCACGCGGGCGTTCTTTTCCTGATGATTGTTGACCACATACGGCGAGGGCACAATAATGGACGGCATGCCCAGCGCCGTCAGTTCGCTGATGGTGGAGGCACCGCCGCGGCAGATCACCAGATCCGCCGCGCGCATCACGGTAGGCATATCGTAAATATACTCCCGCAGATCCACATCCGTATGCGCCAGATCTATTCCGGCAGCGCGCAGGGCTTCCTGCATCTTGGGATAACCCCGTGGATCCCGCAGCATGGATATGATGAAACGGGCTGCCCGAGGAAAGCTCCGCACGGATAAAATCCACCATCTGTTCATTCATATGGGCAGCGCCCAAGCTGCCCCAGAAGGATACCACCAAGGGCTTGTCGTCTGCATAGCCCAATCGGGCACGGGCCTGGGCACGGCTGCAGGCAAAAAGTCGCCTCGCACCGGGGGGTACCGGTAACTACAACCTTTTCCGGATGCTGATAATACGGGGCGGCAGGCCTCAAATCCCACCATCACTTTATCCACCAGCGGCTCCAGCGTTTTCGTGGTCAGTCCAGGCACCATATTGGATTCATGCACTGCAGTGGGCACACCGGCCTTAGCGCCGTATTTAACCATCGGGTAACTGGCATAGCCGCCGGTGCCAACGATCAGATCCGGCTTAAATTCCTCCAGCACGGCTCTGGCCTGTCGGGGGCGTTTTTCACCACCAGCGCCGCTGTGCAGATTGTGCCGAATATCCGCAACCTTGAAGGAGCGGCGGACATTGTCAATCTCAATAGCCCGAAAGGCATAGCCCGCTTTTTCAACAAGCTTCCCTTCCATACCCCGCTTGCTGCCCACGAACAGGATGTTGACGGATGCATCCCGCTCCTGCATCAACCCTGCCAGGGCCAGCGCTGGATTTACATGACCGGCCGTTCCGCCGCAGGTAAAAATCACGTTCATCGTTTTTCCGTCCTTTGTCGTAAAAGTAAAGTGCACATTCCGATGCAAAACGCAGTCGGCTCCACACCGCGGAAGACGTTTCTTTTTGATGGAACGAACCGCGTTTGATACGGAGCCCTCCGGCTTCTTCTTACCCCGATTTCGGTCCCGGGATTTGCCGCGATACGCTGAGCAGCACGCCCATTTCAAAAAGCTGAATCATCAGCGCCGTACCGCCGTAGCTGAAAAAGGGCAGTGAGATACCTGTGTTGGGCACAAAATTGGTCACCACCGCCACATTAAGGAAAGTCTGCACGGCGATCATGGTAGTAATTCCCACCGCCAGCAAGCCGCCGAAACGGTCCCTCGCATGCAGGGCAATCCAATAGCCCCGCAGCACCAGAAAACAGAACAGCGCCAAAATCAGCGCCGCGCCGATAAAGCCCAGTTCCTCACACACGATGGAAAAAATCATATCATTGTGCTCTTCAGGCAGATACAGCAGCTTCTGCCGCCCTTTTCCAAAGCCCAAACCTGCAAGCCCGCCTGAGCCGATGGCCAGCAGGCTCTGCACCGTCTGATATCCCTCATCGGAAGCATAGGCCCAGGGATCCTTCCACTGAAGGATCCGGCTTTGTCCATAGGGCAGCACACCGGAAATCAGCACCAGGATGCCCCCACGCCCAGGCTGACGCCCAGCGCCACCATTTTTCGGGAGATGCCTCCCACAAACATCATACATGCACCGATACACAAAATCAGCACGGAACCAGACAGATGCGGTTCTTTCATCATCAGGATCACGATCACGCCCAGGACCAGGAAATAGGGGAAGATGCCATCCTGCAGCGTTTCCATTTTATCCTTTTTTCACACTGATGGTCGCGGCAAAATACAGGATAACCGCAAACTTTGCCACTTCGGACGGCTGGAACGTGGTAAAGCCCACATTCAGCCAGCGGGTAGCACCGTTGGATGTGATGGCGATAGGATAGGGGCAGCACAATGACCGCCAGAAGCAGCAGAATCGTCAGCCCCAGCAACAGCACCGCCCAGCGGCGCCACCAGTGATAGTCAATCTTCGAAGTGATAAACATCACCACGACACCCGCCGCAGCAAAGACCGCTTGACGGAGAAAAACGCTCAGCGCCGCCATGGCCGAAGGGTCTTCCGCTTCATAAAACGCCCGGGCAAAAGACGCCGAAAACACCATCAGCACACCGATGGCTGTCAGCAGCAGTACCAGCAGGGCAAAAAGGCAGGTCAATGGGGCCTTTGGCCATCAGGCGGTTGATTTGCGCTTTCTGCCGTTTTTCTTCACTTGTCACCGCCATCCCCTCCTTTCCAAAGCCAGTCGGGTCCACAACACCACAGCGCAGAACACTGCCCGGCTCAAACCGCAAAGCGGTCCATCACACCCAACAGCGCCAGGGCACAAAACACAGTGCTGACCGCCGTAAATACCAAAACGATTTTCACTTCGCTCCAGCCGCACATTTCAAAATGATGGTGCAGCGGCGCCATTTTGAACAGACGCTTGCCGTGAGTGGCCTTGAAATAAGTTACCTGAATGATGTCGGACAGCGTCTCCACTACATAAATAATGCCCACCAACAGCAAAATCAGCGGCATATCGTAGGCAAAGGCCATGGCCGCTACGCAGCCGCCCAGGAAAAAGGGAACCCGTATCGCCCATAAAGACTTTGGCCGGGTGGAAATTGTAAAGAGAAACGCCACCAGGCCGCCCAGCATCGCCGCAGCGAAGATGCCCAGCTGCGTATAGCCCCACCAGAATGCACAGCATACGAAAAACAGTGCCACCGGCACGGACACGCTGCCCACCAGGCCGTCAATGCCGTCGGTGATGTTCACCGCATTCACCGTACCCACAATAACAAAGGCCGCAAAATCAGATACACCACCCAATTCAGGTGGATATGCACATTGAGAAACGGGATGTATACATTGGGCGTGAGCAGATGCTCAAAGCGCATCAGCGTCAGGAACGCCACCGCCGCAGCCAGCTGCAGAACAAATTTCTGCAACGCCGTCAGGCCTTCGTTCTGGTGCCGGGTCACTTTCTTATAATCGTCGATATAGCCGATGATACCGAAAACCAGGGCAAAGACAAACACATAAAGATGTACAAAGCTGCCCATCATCATACCGCGGAGCCCGGCAATCAATACAGCGGCGCCAATGCCAATGATAAACATCAGTCCACCCATGGTGGGGGGGTACCCTGTTTGCTCATATGCCAGGTAGGGCCATCCTCCCGGATACTCTGCCCGCTTTCAGGCGGCGCAGGGCCGGGATCAGCATCCGCCCACAATCAGTGTAACCGCAAAGGCGATCACACAGGAAAGAATCATTTCCACTCTTGAACCAAACCCTTCTCTTTTTTGTTTCTTGTCGCTCACAGGCCGTCGTGCGTCTGTTTCCAGTGCGCTGCAACGATCTCGCGCTCATCCAGGTGGCGTTTCTCCGCGCCCACAATCTGATAGGTCTCATGCCCCTTTCCCATCAGTACAATCACATCGTCTTTCTGCGCGTGATCCATAGCGTACACAATTGCCGCAGCACGGTCTTCCACTACAATATGGGGCGTCTGGGAACGATACATCCCCGCCAGAATATCCTGAATGATACCTCCGGGGTCCTCTGTCCTGGGATTGTCTGAAGTGACAATCACCAGATCGGCCAGCGCGGCGGCGGCAGCCCCCATTTTGGGGCGTTTCGTCTTGTCTCGGTCCCCGCCGCAGCCCAGCAGCGCCACCACGCCCTTTGGCAAAGCCCCGCACCGAACGGAGCACATTCTCCACCGCGTCCGGCGTATGGGCATAGTCAATCAGCACAGTGTACTCTGCCCCCGGCAGGGGGACCACCTCCACACGGCCCTTCACATGATGGCTTTGGCGCAGCGCTGCAGCACTGTCTTTCAGCGGGATACCCAGTGCCAGCGCCGCTCCCAGAACATCCAGAGTATTATATACCATAAATCCGCCCGGAATACCAACAAAAATTGCCTGGCGCTCCGATTTTGTCACCGCATCAAAGGCAACGCCCGCCGCACTCAGCGACACGTTTTCCGCCCGCAGATCCGCCGGAGCCTGTTCAGCATAGGTCAGCACCTGACACGCCGCATGTTCCAGCAGGCGTTTGTGCCAGGGATCGTCCCCGTTGACGACACCCACGCGACACATGGAAAAGAGCCGGGCTTTGGCGTCGCAGTAGGCTTCCATCGTTTTGTGAAAGTCCAGGTGATCCTGGGTCAGATTGGTGAAAATGCCTACCTCAAAGGGGATGCCATACACCCGGTCAGAGACAGCGCATGGGAGGACACCTCCATCACCACATAAGTACAGCCCGCTTCGCGCATCTTCCGGAAAAGCCGATGCAGCTCGAAAGATTCCGGCGTAGTGCGCTCCGCTTCCAACACTTCGGTACCAATCAGGATCTGATTGGTGCCGATCAACCACCGCGGCCCCGGCCTCCCGCTCCAGCACTTCTTTCAAAAGGTATGTGGTGGTGGTTTTGCCGTTGGTGCCGGTAACGCCAATCATGGTCATCTCCTCCGCCGGGTGGGAAAACCAGTTGGCGCTGAGCAGCGCCAGCGCCCGGCGGCTGTGGGCCACTTTCAACCAAGGCTGCGCATCCTCCGGCGCGCGCTCGCACAAAATACAAACCGCGCCTTTTTCCCGTGCCATGGGAATAAAATCGTGTCCGTCGGCTGCGTAGCCGGTCATGGCAACAAACAGGTCCCCCGGCGCTGTTTCTCTTGAATCATAGCTGACGCCGCCGATTTCCAACTCCTCCGGCGCGTGCCACTCCAGCACCTCCACACCGGAGAGCAGTTCCCAATTTCATTTCTGAATCCTACCTTTCATTGCAGCGGAAGGTCCCTTTCCTGATTTTACGTACATTTCCCCAGACCGCACCCGGAACATCCCAAGGGGCAGCGTCTCATTGAATATCCGGCGTTGCCGCCCGTGCGGCGGCGGAAGCAGCAGCGCCTTCTGCCGAAAAACCGTTTCCGCAGACGCCGCTCCTTCGTCTGCAGTCCGGTCAATCCACCATTGCTGTGTCCGTAAGCTGCACAGATACCACTGTGCCCGCTTCCACTTCGCCGCCTTCCGCCACCGACTGGGTGCTCACACGGATCGTACCGGAGTTGTTGGACGTATCGCCCATGACTTTCATAATCAGGCCTGCGTTGGTCAAAGCCGTGTTTGCCTGCTCAGCAGTCATACCAATCACCTTAGGCACCACGCATTTTTTGGTGGGCTTCTCTTCTCCCAGATAGAGTATAATCTCCGCCGTACCCGGCACAATGGAACCGCCTACAGGTGTCTGATCGGTCACCTCCGCGCCGCTGCCCACCGTGCGGCAGGAAAAGCCGTTTTCGCTCAGCCGCTGTTTGGCCTCTTCCAGCGTCAGGCCCACACAGTTGGGAACATTGGCATCTGCTGCAGCCAGTTCCTCGCTGGAATAGGTCGGCTCAATGCCAAGATACGGCAGAATCTGGGAAAACAGGCTGCCCGCCAGGGGCGCCGCCATATTGCCGCCGCTGGGATATGTGCCGGTAGTGCGGCTGGGCGTATCCAGCGCGACCAGAACAATGACTTCCGGATCGTCGATGGGCGCCACGCCCACAAAAAACCACAATGTCGCCCTGCGGATTTTCCGCGGTCTTGGTGCCGGTTTTATCGGCGGTACCGGTTTTCCGCCGATGCGGTAACCGGAAACATAGGCGTTCTTACCGGTACCGCCATCTACCACACCTTCGAGCAATGCACATACCCGCTTCGACGTCTCCTCACTGACCACCTGACGCACCGGTGTAGCGTCGTGCTCGTAGGTCACGTTGCCCTCGCTGTCGAGCACCTCCTGCACAATATAGGGCTGGTGCAGATAGCCGCCGTTGACAGCCGCGGCCTCTGCCGTTACCAGCGCAATGGGCGTCACGGTAAAGGTTTGGCCGAAAGCCGCCGAGGCCAGGGAAACCACGTTTGTGCCGAACTGTTCCTCATCAAAGAAAATACCTTTCTGCTCGCCCTGCAAGTCAATACCGGTCTTCTCCAAAAAAGCCAAAATCTTTGATATACTGATAAAATTTGTCCGTTCCTACCTTCAGGCCGATGGTGATAAACGCGGGGTTGCATGAATTGGCCACCGCCTGAGCCAGAGTCTGATGGCCGTGGCCTGCCTTTTTCGAGCAGTAAATGGGTTTGGGCCAGCCGGTCACATTGATGTGGCCGGAACACTCGAAGGTACTGCTTTCGTTGACCAGCCCCTCTTCCAGCGCCATGGCCAGCGTAATGATCTTGAAAGTGGATCCAGGCTCATAGGTATCGTTAATGGCCTTGCTGCGCCACTGTTTGAGCTGCAGTTCGCCCAATTTTTTTTTCTTTATAGGCGTCTCCCTCCAACCCTTCAAGCTGCGCCGCCAGACGCTCATCGTAAATCGTGCGCGGATCATTCAAATCATAATTGGGCAGCGACGCCATCGCCAGAATCGCGCCGGTTTTAACATTCATCACGATGCCGGTGGCACCGTTTTTTGACATCGTATTTTTCTATCGCATCTTCCAGCCCCTGTTCCAAATAGTGCTGAATGGTCGCATCGATGGTCAGTACCAGGCTGTCGCCATCCTGCGCGTCATAATACTGTTCATATTTATACAGCACATCTTCGCCACGGGCATTTTTCTCCGTCACCACCAGGCCAGCAGTGCCCTCCAGCTCTTCTTCATACAGCGCCTCAATGCCGTACAGGCCCACATTGTCGCTGCTTACAAAAACCAATGACCTGGCTGGCCAGGGAGCCGAAGGGGTAATAGCGTTTGCTGTCGGGCACCAGATAGATGCCCTTGATCTCCTTTTCATTGATGAACTCCCGCACCTGATCCGCTTCGTCCTGTTCGGCCTTCTGCTTGACCACCTGGTAATAGGATTCCACCTTATCTTCTTTTTTGCGGATGTTCTCCGCGTCTACATTCAAAATTTCTCCCAGCGTCTGCGCAATCAAATCTTTATCGCACTCATTTTCAGTAATCTCGTGGGGCGAGATGAAAATCGTCTCTGCCGTGGCGGAAATGGCCAGCGTCTCCCCATTGGCATCATAAATGGTGCCGCGGGAAGCAGAAATGGTGGAGGAGCGGGTCTGCTGCGCCACCGCTTTCTCCTGCAGCTCCTCATGGCGAACAATCTGCAGGTAATACAGCCGGCACAAAAGCGCCGCAAATGTGGCTACTCCCAACACCGCCGCCAGCACCAGCGTACGGGATTTCAATACCTTTGTGGCCCGCTTTGCGGACGTTTCTCTTCGGTCTTTCTGATTCGGCAATGCTTTTATCCTCCCATGAATGGCAAGCAAGGAGCAAGAAAATTCCTTTCTTACTCCTTCCTCGTTTGTTCCACTATATGCGTATACAAGCGCTCTTAGACTGACTGCTCACGTAAAATATTCCACCACTGCATGCAGCTTGTCCCCAAGGATGGACAAAATCTGCCCCGCACCGCTGCTGGCGGTGGTATACACCGAAGCGCTGTCCGGCAGATTGGAATCAGATAATAGATCTGGCTGGTGCTGGGCTTGCTCATTCCCGCAGCGCGGGCGGCGCTCTCCACCGTTTCCAGATCAAATGCGCGTTCATAGGCCGTCGTCAGCGTCACATTCTCCGTCTGCAGCGTTGTCAATTCTTTCTGCAGCGACACCACAGAATCGGACAGAGCCGTCAGCTGCACATAGCTCATCAGCACCAGCACCAGCATGGCGCCGGCTACCAGAAAGCCCAGTACCGCGGATACGGACACCTGCTCGGCCGGGCGCAGATTGACTTTGGGGCGACGGATGGTGCGCACCTGAGGATGAGGCGTCGGGCGCTCCTGCACCCGGCGGCGCTCCAAGGCATTGTAATCATAAGCCAGATTGCTGCGATCGGCCCCATAGCCCTGCCGGGCGGCGCGGTCTGTGTACATGCTTCTTCCGCTCCGATTCTGTTTGCGCTGTGCAGCCATGGCAATCAGTCCTCTTTCCATTCAAATTCGGTGCGCTCAGCAATGCGCAGCTTGGCGCTGCGGGCGCGGGGGTTGTCCATTATTTCATCCTGCCCCGGCAGGATCGGTTTCCGGGATACGATACGCACTTTCGGCTTGTTTCCGCACACGCACACCGGAAAATCCGGCGGACAGGTGCAGCCCCGGGCCAGTGCCTGCATCGTCTTTTTTCACAATGCGGTCCTCCAGTGAGTGAAACGTAATCACACACAGGCGGCCGCCGGGATTGAGACCCCTTCACGGCGCCGCGCAGCATGGGTTCCAGTACCCCCAACTCATCGTTCACGGCAATGCGGATGGCCTGAAAGGTGCGTTTGGCAGGTGCTGTTTTTCCGTTTGCCGCAGCCGGCAGGGCGGATCGGATCACCTCCACCAGCTGCAGTGTGGTGCCAATGGGCGCGTCCTCCGCGCCCGAACAATGGAACGGCAATGGCGCCGGCATAACGTTCTTCACCATACTCATATAAATGCGCTTCAATTCTTCCGCGCTCCAGGTGTTAACAATATCGCGGGCCGTCAGCGCCGCACGGCGATCCATCCGCATATCCAGCGGGGCGTCGTGCATATAGGAAAAGCCCCGCTCCGCGTCGTCCAACTGCGGGAAGACACCCCAGATCAAACAGCATCCCATCCGCGCCTGCGATACCCAGCTCCCGGAGGATTTCTCCCACCGCACTGAAATTGCTGCGCACCAGTGTGATGCGGTCCATATATTCCGCCAAACGGATTTTGGCTGCCTCAATGGCCGCCTCGTCCTGGTCAATACAGATCAGGCGTCCTGTCGTCAGTCGGCGGGCAATCTCCAGCGAGTGCCCCGCCCGGCCCAACGTACCGTCCACATAGATCCCATCCGGCCGAATGGCCAGTCCTTCGATGCACTCACGGAGTAGCACCGGTACATGCGAAAATTCTCCCTGCATATCAGAAATTCAACTCATCCACGGCCGCTTCCAGGCTGGCCGGATCCATTTCAATCTCAGACACCGCTGCCCAAGCATCCTTGTCCCAAATCTCAGCGTGATTGGAAACGCCGAGTACCATGACATCTTTTTCAGTCCTGCATACCCGCGCAGTTTCTGGGGCAGCAGAATGCGTCCCTGGGCATCAAAGTGCATTTGGCTGCATTGACGAACAGCGGACGGATACGGCGGGCCTGTGCCGAAGGCAGCGCATTGAATTTTTCTTCCTTCTCCCGCCAGGTTTCTTCGGAATAAGCAGCAAGGGCGCGCTCAATGCTGATGGTGACATAAATCGTGTCTCCCAGCTCTTCGCGCAGACTGGCAGGAATAAACAGACGGCCTTTGTATCAATGGAATGCTGATATTCGCCGGTCATACCTGCCACCTCGCTTTCTCTTTATGGGACAACCAGGGATTTTGAACCACTTTTCACCACTTCGCCCCACTTTTTATGTTAAGTATAAAGCGAAACAATTTCAGATTGCAAGAAAAATTTCCCGATTTGTTTCCCGTTTCTCCTCTGATTTGAAACAATTTTGTTACTTTTGATACAAATACATTTGTTTTCAATTTTTTATTTTTTCCCTTTATCCCGCAGAAAACACAATATATTGTATCTAAAGCAAAAATAAAACACAATTTGTATTATCTGTACAGGCAGGTGCAAATAAAGTCGAAAAATATTTACAAAAAAAGTGCAAAATCAACTGAAAAAAATTTTTTCGCCGCAGCAAAATGACGACAAAAACAAAGCGTCCTGTGGGGTGTTTTCCCACAGGACGCTTTGTTTTTCGATTCGTTTCCAATCACTTGGCCACATTCTGGTCAAAATTCATCAGCATCTGCGCCACTTCGAGCGGGTAGGCGTTGGCCTTGGGCGCAAGGCCCGTGCCGGTGCCCTGAGCACGCCTGCACCCACAGCCCAGTTCAGCGCCGAAACCGCATAACCGGAGATCTCATCCGCATCTGCAAAGCCGGTCAGATTTTCTTCCAGCGTTACCGTATCCATCCCCTTGTACTGCGCATAGCGGAACAGGATGACCGCCAGCTGCTCACGGGTAATGGGATCGTTGGGGCCGAAGTTGCCGTTGTCATAGCCGCTTACGATCTTCTCGGAAGCTGCCCAGCGCACCGCTTCAGCAAACCACTCGCTGCCGTTCACATCACCGAAAGACATGGCGTAGTTGACCGGCTGCTTGCCCTCCAGATTGAAGAGCACCTGTGCCATCTGGCCGCGGTTCAGCTTGTCGGCCGGCATGAACTTTCCGTTGTTGCCCTGCATCATGCCCTTGTCGGTCACATACTGCACTGCATCGGCATACCAGGCATCCGCGCTCACGTCGCTGTAGCCCGTATCCTCACGCTCTTCCACAAAGACGGCTTCCACCGTGACAGCGCTCCGGGGCATGGTGAAAGTGTACTTTGTATCGCTCTTTCTGGTCAGCTTGAGTTCGTCCCCATCCTTATCCGTCACCGTCAGCTCATCCAGTTCATAACCCTTATCGGGCTGGACCGTCAAGCGTAACCGTAGTGCCGGAGCTGGCACGGCTGCGGTTGCTCTCCACGCTTCCATGCTTGCTCTTCTCCACGTTCACCGTATACGTTGCGCTGGAAGAGCCACCGCCGGAGGAAGGCGCGGTATAGTCAAAGATATAGGTATAGCTAGTGGCATTGCCGCTGATTTTTGACCGTGGTATTACTACCGGCCACAATATTCGTATCTTTGTCAAAGGTTTTGCCATCCGTATCCACGGTGAAGGTGATGTCCTTTGCTGACCGTTGCCACTTCGGCTGCGTCGATATTCTTCAGCGAGCTGATGGTGCCGTTGTTCTCCACCGCGTCTACCGCTTCCCTGCAGGGTAGGATAACCGACACCGTTTACCTCAGCTGCCGCCTCGTTGACAGTGGGAAATGGTAAAGGAGAGAAACCATGGCTGGTAGTAAGGTGATCGTCCGGTCGCCAGCAACCTTTGCGGTATAGTAATAAGTTTTGCCGTTGGATGCCTCGTGCTTGATATAGACATCAGCGCCTGCAGCCGCAAAGGCCTTCCGGCAGGGTCAGCGTCACCTCGGCAGGGTGGTGACCGTCAACGGCTGTGCTTTTTTCAGCACCACACTGTTAGTCTCATCCAGGGCATCAGGCGTCGTTACAGTGACGCCAGTGTGTGTAGCGATCAGATTGTATTTGGGCACAATGTTGAAGGTGACCGTCTTCTTGTCCCCATCCACAGAAGATCCGGCAGGCGTCACTTCCGGATAGGGCTGCACGAGAACCACGGTTTCCTCGCCAACAGGTTTCTTACTGCCCAGCTTGCTTTCTGCATCGGCAACAACAGCGCTGTCTACACCGGATGCCACGCTGCCGGCGGCGCCGGCCAGACTGGCCGTTACGCTTTCCGCTGCAGCGGTTGCAGCCTCTTCGGTCACGGCATCGGCAGGATATTCGCCCTCCGCAGGCTGGGTATCTGCCTTTCCGTCGGCGATTTCTACACTGGCGATGGCATCCTTTACCTCGAAAGAATAATCACCCTGCGTGATGGGAAATGCCATCTTTCCCTCTGCCAGATAGGCAGTGGGATCGCTGGAGAACAGGCCGCCGGAGATTTTAACGACGGTATTCGCTTCATCCCATGCGCCCTCGGTTTTTATCGGTGTTGTTGAAAGTATACGCCTTAACTGCATCTGCTTGGGCGCTCTTGAAAGCACCAGCACAATTTCTACTTTCCCAAGATCTTTATAGCCGTCGCGCTTAACAATAGAGATCGCCGCGCCATCCACGATGGGGCCGTCGCCTTCCGTCTTTTGCTGTTTTGTACCGGTGGGGGTGATGGCGGTCTGATCGCCGGTAACGGTCAGGCTGCCCGCGCACATCTGCACACCAACATGCTTAGCATTGATTTTGGAATTCTCAATGGTTACATTGCCGTCAGACGGGAAGTAAATACCAAGTCCATCAGGCACATTCAGGGGTGGAGTTTTTAAGGGTGACAGAATTGCCAGTATTGGTACCATTCGTGACGATACCATAACTATCACCGGGAACATTCATAATCACATTTTCCAGCACCAGCGTGGTATTGTTGTACAGTGCGGTAAGGCCGCCTTTCGACAGCGCCTCCGCAGTGCCGGTCAATGTACCGTTTCGAATCGTAATACCGGCATTGTCATAATTGATCTGAACCATCTGATCCGAACTCAGAGAAGTAAACGTGTTTCCATTCAAATCCAAAGTACCGGAAGAAGTACCGGAAGCAATAGAGTCGTTTCCGGTATAATCATGCAGCATGGTGACTACGCCATCCGCAGCCTTTCCAGCCGCATTGGCATAATCGCCGTAGATCCGCTCGGTACCGTCATCGGCAGTGATCTTAAAGCCACCATTTTGATATAATCTTTTTGTAATCTCACTATACACCAGATAAGCGGAAGATTTCAACTAACAGCGTCAGTACCGTCTCCGGTAACGGTTAGCGTTACGCCCTCACCGATTACGCCAGGGATCGTATAACGACTGTCACCAGAACCGAACTGAACCGGCAGTGTCCCCTTGATTTCACCACCCTGCCCGAAACAGAGTTGATGATTTTCATAGTTGTGTCAGTACCCTCTACAGGTTTCCAGCCATATTTCGCTTGCATAAAAATGACACCATTCGCGTTCTTAACGGCTGTGCCATCAATACTGTAGCCGTTAAGGTCAAGGGTAATGCCGGAAACGCTTCCAGTTTCGACGCCTTTCTCAATGTCACATCTCTCGCAGCTGCACGATGCCGCCAGTCTGAACAGCCGCCATAGCTGCTTTCAGCGTGGGGTATTGTGTCGTAACACCATTCTCAATGACAACTGCTTCCCCATCTGTCACCTGCACGGTAAAATTGCCGTCTTCACCCTGCACGGCACCGTAGGAAGGAACCAAAGCATTTGGTAAATTGCAGATTTTCTCGGCGTCATCTACCTTATACGTACCAGCACTGATTTGAGCAGATGCTCCTTCCACGCCAGAAACACCGTAGCTGCCAGCTCCAGCGTCAAAGTTCCGCCTGTAATGTCGGCTTTCGCGCCAGAGGTCAAAAGCGCCACTGCATGACTGCCGGTGCTGGTAAAGGTACCACCGCTGATGGTCAGCGTACCATCGTTCGCTTCTCCGTCATAGTGGCGGGAATACACTGCCGGACCCGTAGTAGAATCAAATGTTCCGCCCGAAATGGTCGCAATATGATTGTTGGCCACTGCGCTGCGTCCATCGCCGGACTGCTTAAAAAAGTTCCATCCTTAATCGTCAGAACACCGAAGTCATCATTCTTAACGGTGATCTGACCGCCGGTAAAGGTACCGTTGTTAATCGTAAGCGTAGCTTTGTTTTGCCTTCGCTGGGCTTGGGTTCGCCGTTGGTTCCCGCTTCTGCGTCTGCGGCGTTCTGCCAGCCATTGCCAATCAGGCTGGAATACAGTCCCTGATTGGTATCGGAGAACTTGACGGTAACGCCGCTGCTAATCGTCATAGAACCGAAATTCTTGATGACATAGTAAGAGTTGCCGCCAGAGGCGCTGTCTCCTGTACTGGCTTCGGCAGAGCGCATATAAAGTACCGCCGGACAAAGTGATTTTTGGCGTTTATGTCGTTATAGATGGCAGCCTTTCCGTGACTCACATTATCAACAATGCCGCCACCCTGGCTGTCGGTAATCGTAATACCGTATGTTGATTTATTTGTAATTGTATGATGATCACTATTCGTCAGTTTGCAGCCATTCAGGTCAATTGTCAATTTAAGCCTCTGCGCCGGGATCTCCACACTCTCAGTTAAATTCTGATTCAACGTAATTTCATATGACTCCTTATTCGTTGAGTAGTCATATGCCTGCACTGCATCAATCGCAGCTTGCAGCGTATCAAACTGCTGCACCGTATCCCCTTGCGTCAGCGTCACAGCCTTGTCCGCAGCCGGGTTCGCCGGCTCTGTCACTGTTTCTGTCCCGTTTTCGGCCCAAGCCATGGGCATCAGGGGACAGAACCATTGCCAGCGCCAGGACGACAGATAATAGTTTCTTTCTCATAAAACCTCTCCTTTTTCAAAATTTTAGTTGTACAATATCCTTTTCCATCTCCTGCAGGAGATGGAAAAGGCACGTTAACGTGCCTTTTGTGATTTATGGTTTTATCTTATCGCATTTTTGATCTTTTGCAACATAAAAACACCCGCCGTTTATGAAAAACGGCGGGTGCAGCAACGTTGTATTTTTTTCTTTACTCTTCTTCTGAAGAAGTGGTATTCTGCGCACTCTTACCCCGGATGGCTTCCTGCATCCGGCTGCGGGAAGAGATCCGTATACTGCCGGTGGGACGCGCGCACTTCTTCCAGCGCGGCCTGCAGCGCATCTTCCGTGCGCTTGAGGGCGTCCTCCGTATATTCATTGGCAACGCGGTACATTTCACGGGTACGCTCCTCCGCCTTGCGGACAATATCATTGGCCTGCTGGCGGGCGGTCTGCAGCGTTTCGCTTTCGGAAACGATGTTTGGCGTCGTTCTGCGCCCGCTGGCGCAGGTTTTCCGCTTCTTTTTTGGCATTGGCCACATATTCTGCCCGGGCAGCCATCAGTTTTTTTGCCTCTTCCAGCTCCGCGGGCAGCTGGGCGCGGATTTCGTCGAGATAATCCAGGGCGCGATTGCGCTCAATGATACACTTATCATTGCCCAGGGGCACGCCCTTGGCATTGTCAATCATATCGTATAACAGGTCGATCAGGTGCTGCACATCATTTTCCATGGTTTATTACCTCCCGATATGTTTCTGCTCGGCGATCTTCGCCACATCCGCCGCAATCTCCGGCGGAAGATACCGCTCCAGCGGCTGCCGGTAGCGGATCATTTCCCGGGCCATGGAAGAACTGAAATGGATGTACGGCGCGCTGGCCGGCAGGATCAGCGTTTCCAGATCCGGCTTGATGCTGCGGTTGATCAGGGACATCTGATATTCATTGTCAAAATCGCACACATTGCGCGCGCCTTTGACCAGCACAGTGGCGCCCTTCTGCGCGGCATAATCTGTTAAAAGGCCCTGCCAGCTCTCCGCCTGCACATTCTCAAAACGAGCAACCGCTTTTTTACAAATTCCATCCGCTCTTCCGGGAGTGAACATGGGATTTTTTATCTGCATTGATCATCACGCAGACATACAGCCGGTCGAAACATCTTGCCGCGCGCTCGATGATATCGATATGCCCCAGGGTAATGGGGGTCGAAGCTTCCGGGGTAAATGGCTGTCATCACTGGCGGATCCCTCTCTTGTGCGCAATATCAATCACGGTGGTAAACGGTGACTTTGATCTTTCCATACCGATATTCGCGGTATTTTCCATATGGTGCGGAAAGCTCCGGCAAGATCTTCTCCTGCGGACTTTCGCAGATAATTATACCATGTTCGCGCAGAATGTCAAACTGAGAAATCAATTCCAGGGATCTCTCCAGCAATTTGGTTTCATAGGGTGGATCCAAAAAGACCAAATCGTATTTTTCCGCAGCACTGGAGAGCACTGTGGCGTAGTCCGCCGTGAGCACCGCAGCCCGGTCGGCCAGATCCGTCAGCGCCAGATTTTCCCGAATCAGTTTAACTGCATCGGTCCGGGCATCCACAAACGTGGCGTGCGCCGCGCCGCGGCTCAGGCATTCGATGCCCAACTGGCCCGTGCCGCCGAATAAGTCCAGCACCCGCCGGCCCTCAATGTCAAACTGGATAATATTGAACATGCCTTCCTTCACCCGATCGGCCGTAGGGCGGGTCTCTTTTACCTTTGAGTTCGTTGAGCCGCCGGCCGCGGGCGGTGCCTGTAATCACTCGCATGTGCTTTCGTCCTCCGTAGTTTCCTGTATTTGTTCGTGAAAATGCTGCCAGACCGCCCGGGCAGCCGCGGATGGCACCACCGGGCCAAGGCTTCCTCATCCGCTTCCCGGATAGCCGGATGGTTCCAAAAAGCTTTGAGCAGCTGTTTTTTGCGTGCCGGCCCGATGCCGGGCACGTCGTCCAGCGCACTATGATAGGCGTTTTCGTATGCCGCTGGTGGTGGTAGGTAACGGCAAAACGATGGGTTTCCTCCTGAATCTGACCAATGAGGGCAAACACCGGCTCGCTGGCCTGAATACCGATCTCATGCCCCCGGGCCGTAATCAGCGCGCGGGTGCGGTGCCGGTCGTCCTTAACCATGCCGAACACCGGAAGGTGCAGGCCGAAGCGCGCAAGCACCGTTTCAGCCACTGCGGCATGGGTCGCGCCACCGTCAATCAGGAACAGGTCCGGCAGCGGGGCAAATTTTTCGTCCCCCATCCACAAAGCGCTGCAGCCGGCGGGTTAAAACCTCTTCCATAGCGCGGTAATCGTCCGGCGCGGAAAGCGACTTGATGTGGAATTTCCGATAAGCGCTCTTTTTTCGGGCGTGCCCCTTCGTAAACCACCATGGAAGCAACAATATCGCTGCTGCCAGTGTTGGAAATATCGTAGGATTCCATACGCCGGGGCGGGTGGGCAAGGCCGGTCATCCTAGCCAGCAGCTCCAGCGTTTTGCTGACACGCTCGGCCTCCGAAGTAACACGTTCCGCCTCCTCCTGCGCATTGCGGTTGGCCAAACGGATGAGATCTGCCTTTTCTCCCCGTTTTTGGGATGCGCACCAGCACACGGCTAGCCGCATGCTGGCTCAGCGCCTGTTCCATGGTATCCGGGTCTTCGATGGGCAGCGGCAGCCAGATCTCCCGGGGCAGCGCGCTGCGGCTGAGATAGTACTGCGCCAGCAGCAGCGGCAGCATCTCCTCGGCTTTTCATCCATGCGGGCAGAAAATACTTCCGTTTCCCGCCCGGTGAGCTGTCCATCCCGGTAGTGAAGCACAGCATAACAGGATTTTACATCGCCCCGATACAATCCCCAGATATCCGTCTGCGGCATGGCTCCGGCAATGACTTTCTGTTTTTGCTCAGCACATCGATGGCGGCAATCTGATCCCGCAGAGCCGCCGCCCGCTCAAAGTGCAGCGCTTCGGCCTCAGCCGTCATCTCTTCTGTCAGCGCTGCCGTCACCTGCTTCACCTTACCCGTCAGCAACAGAACCGCCTGATCAATGCGGCGGCGGTGCTCCTCTTTTCCGGGGTGCCGCAGCAGAAGCCATCGCAGCGGCCCATGTGGAAATTCAGGCACGGGCGCTCCTTGCCAATATCCCGTGGGAACTTGCGGCGGCAAGTGGGCAGGCGCAGCGCGCCGCACACCGCATTCAGCGCAGCACGGGTTTCGCTGCGCCCGCCGTAAGGGCCAAAATATTTCGCCCCATCCTCGCGCACGGTGTTGGAGAGGGAAAAGACAGGATATTCCTCCTGCACCGTCAGCCGGACAAACGGATAGCCTTTATCATCCTTGAGCAGAATATTGTAGCGAGGCATGTACTGTTTAATGAGCGCATTTTCCAGGATCAGCGCCTCAAATTCGCTGGAGGCAATGATGGTATCAAAGTGATCCACCCGGGACACCATGCGCCGCGTTTTTTTCATTATGGCCCGCATTGTCCTGAAAATACTGACTCACCCGGTTTTTCAATTTTTTGCTTTGCCCATAAATCACCGTGCCCCTGAACGTCCATCATAATATAGACGCCGGGACTCAGCGGCAAGCCGTTGGCTTTTCCTTCAGTTCCTGCTTTGTCAAGCTATGCCCCCTCCGCACACAACAGCGTTTTGTTCAGTGTAGCAAAAAGGGCCGCCGCGTCCATAGACACGGCGGCTTTTTTTTTTCTCTCCCGAATTACTCGGCAAAATTGGTGGAAACCAACTCCGACAAAGCCGCGACGGCTTCCTTCTCGTCGCTGCCATCTGCAATCAGGTTGATCGCAGTACCCTGAACAATGCCCAGAGACAAAACGCCCAACAGGCTCTTTGCGTTGACACGGCGCTCATCCTTTTCAACCCAGATACCGCTCTTAAATTCATTGGCCTTCTGGATAAAAAAGGTGGCAGGTCTGGCGTGCAGGCCAACCTCGTTATTCACCGTGACCTCCTGCATGTACATGTATCAGCACCCCTTCAAATGTTATCTTTTCAGTTAGCTATACTTTAGCAAATTTCCTTGTGCCGCGTCAATGACGATTTGCACAAACTTCGCCAATCAAAAAAAGTTTACCAGTCATTTTATCCAAAATTCATCTTTTTTACACAAAAAGCATACCGTTCTTTTCCAGAACAGACGCCGCAGCGCGTTTCAGTCTATCATACGCTTTTCCGTGAAAAAGGTGCTGCCTGCAACGGCAGTCATTTCAATGCCGCCACCGTCACGCCATCTTCACCCTCGCCGAACACGCCCAGACGGAACGCCTTGACATAGGGATGGCGTTTCAGGAGCTGGTGCACCGCCTTACGCAACGCCCCGGTGCCTTTCCCGTGAATAATCGTCACTTGGGTCAGACGACCCATCACCGCCTCATCCAAGAAGCGATCCACCACAATCTCCGCCTCATCGGTCATCATACCGCGGATGTCCAGCTCCATGCTGGCCGCAGCGCAGGCCGGGACGGACACGCTCCCTTTTCCTTTGCGCGGCGCGGCCGCCTTTTGGCTTCCGCGGCTCTCACCTTCCACCAGAAACACTTCGCCGGGCCTGGCATTAATTTTCAACACCGGCCTGCAGCTGCAGCGAGCCGTCTTTATTGATGGAAAGCACCGTGGCATGGGTCTTGACACCGGGCAGCTCCACACGGTCCCCCACCGCGATGGGGCGCTCATTTTTACGCCGGGGGGCATCCGGCAACGCGGCATCCCCCTGCAGCTTATCCGCTGCGGCATTCAAATCCCGCAGCAATGCGGCGCGCGCTTCATTCTCCTGCTGCGCCGAACGCTCCTGCTCCGACGCAGCACGCATGCGGTCCAACTCGTCAAACACACGTCCTGCCTGGGCGCGGGCATCCTCCAGAATACGGCGCGCTTCCTTTTCTGCTTTCCCCGGACATTCTGTCTGGCCCGTTCCATCTGATCGCGGAACTCCCGTGCCTTATTCGCATCGGTTTGCGCACTCAAGCGCAGCCGCGCCGCCTCGTCCCGATCCTGCTCCATGCGCTGGCGCTGCTGGTCCAGCTTGGTGAGCACATCCTCAAAGCGGACGCTCTCGCTGTCCATCTGGGCTTTGGCCCGTTCGATGACGGAACGGCTCAATCCCAGACGCTGCGAGATGGCAAAAGCGTTGGATTTGCCTGGAATTCCGATCAAAAGGCGATACGTAGGCCGCAGTGTCTCCACGTCAAACTCACAGGAAGCATTCTGCACTCCCGGCGTGGTCATGGCAAAAGTCTTCAGCTCGGCATAGTGGGTGGTGGCAGCGATCTTTGCACCCCGATCCCGGGCCTCACCAATGATAGCGATGGCCAGAGCCGCCCCCTCTACCGGGTCGGTGCCGGCACCCAGCTCGTCGAACAGGATCAGCGTCCCTCTCCCGCCTGTTCGAGAATCTTTACGATCGTGACCATATGGGAGGAAAACGTGGAAAGGCTCTGTTCAATACTCTGCTCGTCGCCGATATCCGCCATCACATGGTCAAAGACAGACACGCAGCTTCCGCTGTCGGCGGGAATGTGCAGCCCGCACTGGGCCATGGCCGCCAGCAGGCCGATGGTTTTCAGCGTGACAGTTTTGCCGCCGGTGTTGGGACCGGTGATGACCAGGGTATCAAAGTCTCCTCCCAACTCCACATCAATGGGCACCGCTTTGTCTTTATCCAGCAGAGGATGACGGGCACGGCGCAAAAGATGTGTCCGTCGGTGCCGATGTCCGGACAAGTTCCTCCCATCTGATAAGAGAGCTGGCCCCGGGCAAAAATCAGATCCAGCTGCACCAGCAGGTCGTAGTCCCATAGAATATCTTCCTGCAGGGCTGCCGCCTCTTGGGAAAGCAGAAGCAAAATCCGCTCGATCTCTTTTTTCTCTTTGGCTTCCAGCTCCTTGAGTTCATTGTTGGCCTGCACCACACCCATCGGTTCGACAAACACCGTGGCGCCCGAAGACGACACGTCGTGAACCAGTCCCGAACCTCGCTGCGGCACTCCGCTTTCACCGGCACCACAAAGCGGCCGTCCCGCTGGGTGATCAGGCTCTCCTGCAGGGCTTTGGAATAGGTGGGCGATGAGATGATTTTCTGCAGGATCTGCCGGGAGCGGGCGCCGGCAGCGTGCATATGGCGGCGGATATCGGCCAGTTCTGCGCTGGCGTTGTCGGCGATCTCGTTCTCTTCAGGGATGGCCCGGGTGATCCTGTCTTCCAGAAAGCGTCCCCCATGAAGGGCGCGGAACATGGTATCGAGCACAGTGTCCCGATCGCTTTCGTCGCCGCGGTAATCCTTTACCCGGCGGGCGCACCGCAGAAGCGCTGCAATATCCAGCAATTCCCGCGTGTTCAGCATACCGCCGCGCTGCGCCCTGCCCAGCGCGGCAGACACATCCTTTGCTCCGGCAAAGGACGGGCTGCCCTGCAGGCCCAGCAGCATGCAGGCCGCGCTGGTCTCCTGCTGCAAACGCTTCACATCCTCCACATCCGTCTGCGGCAGCAGTGCACGGGCTTTGGCTTTGGCCGCCTCAGACGTTGCCTGGGCAGCCAGTTTTTCCAAAACTCGGGGCAGCTCCAGCGTGCGGAGCGATTTTTCAAATAATTCATCCATACCTTTTGATCCTTCCCAAAGGATTTGAAAAGGGGGACTGCCGTCCCCCCTCCTGTATCATCAAGTCATTGCAAAGGCTGCGCCCAAAAGGATCATCCCCGCAATGGCAACCAATGCACTGTTGCGGTAGGAGCGGAACTCCTTCGAGCCGCCCTGGCCGGCTTTGTGCAGCACAATCATCTGGCCGATAGCCGAACCGGCCCACACCAGACCAAACACCAGCCAAGCGCCCAAGGCCGTGAACAGCACCCGCTGCATCATATTTTCAGCGCCGACCATCATACTGTTGCGCACTTCCAGGCCTGCCATCACGACGGTGCCGGCAATGGTAACCACGCGGAACGACTTGTGCAGCCACACGAGCAGTGGTTCGTTCAAACGCTCTACCCGCTTTCCTGCCGTTCCAGCTTTCTGCGGCGGCGCGCTTCCTGAATCTCCTGCTCCGTACGGTTGTTGCTTTTTGCCATATCGTTTCTTCCTTTCTGTCTGTATCCGATCCCAGAGATCGCTCAACGCAGCGTTCCGCCGGGCGGCGCAGCTGCTTATAAAAATCCAGCGTACAGAACCCCCGCTCCAGCTGGGCGGCGGCAAACGCTTCTGCCGCATCCTCCATCAGCGCAACGCGCCGGGCGACAGTGAAAAAGCGTATAATTTCTTCGGCGCACAGCGCAGCACATGGCGCATGGCTGCCAGGGAAGAGGCGCACAACGGCATGGACAGACCCCTGCGCCCCTCCAGCACGCAGCGCCGGCAGTGCAGCACGCCCTGCACCACATCCAGCATCGGCTCCTCCGGCACATCTGCGCCGCACACCGCGCAGCACTCCAGCATCGGCTCAAAACCGCCCAGCGCCAGCAGGCGCAGTTCAAAAGCCGCTTTGACCTGCGCCGGCTCCCGGCGCAGCGTTCCCAGCGCATACAGCGCGTTAAGCAGCAGCGACAGGATCTCCGGGGCAGGCACATCCTCTGCCGTCAAAAGCTCAGTCAACTCAGCGAAATACGATCCCAGAGCCAACAGCTCCACGTCCTGCCGAACACCGTCAAACAGCTCTATCGTAGAGGCATCATCCAGTATACTCCAATTTCCTTTCTGATACAAGGTCATTTCAGAATAGACCAGCAGCTGGGCGGCGGCGGCATGCGGCTGCGCCGCCGCCGGGCACCCGGGCAACCACGGCAAGCTTGCCCATCCGTGCGGGTCAGCACCGTCAGGATTTTATCCGTTTCCTTGGTCTCCGTTTCCCGGAGCACGATACCTTCAACGATCCTGTGCATCCCGCTCAGCAGCGTTCCGTTTATCCCTGCGACGGCCCAGCACCATGCCAATGCCAGCCCCCAGCAATACGCCGGCCACCAGGAGCAGTTTGAGCTGCGGCTCCGTGGTAGGCAGTGACATGACCATAAGTCCGCTGATGACAAGACCTGCGATGCAGCCAATATTCCCATACAGTCGCGTGTAGCGATGTGCCTGTTCGTCCATGATGTACTCCTTTTCTCTATGTAGGGAGCGCGCTCATACAAGCCGCTCCCGCTCGTCTTCCATACGGTAAGTCAGGGTAAAACACCGGCACGCCGGTCTGGCAAAACAGCGCCCAATAACCCTCATTTTTCATGTCGTTCACCTCAACGATAGCCTTTGGCGCTTCCAAAAGAACTATCCCTGACAAATCCAGCCAAAACTGCGCAGAAAGTCTCTGTTTCACTGCTCCCCGTCGTAGCCGAAGGAGCGGATGGTATTCAGGTTATCGCGCCAGTTTTCCTTCACCTTGACCCAGGTCTGCAGGTACACCTGGGCGCCCATAAAGGTTTCAATATCCGCACGGGCCATGGTACTGATTTTTTTGAGCATCTCGCCGCCCTTGCCGATCAGGATACCTTTATGGCTGGCCTTCTCGCAGTATATCGTCACATCCAGGTCGATGATGTCGCTGCTGTTGCGCTGACTGAATTTCGTCACCTCGATGGCCACACCGTGGGGCACTTCGCGCTGCAGGCAATAGAGAATCTTTTCGCGCACAATTTCCGCGCACACCTGGCTGTCGCTCTGGTCGGTGGTCATGTCGTCGGGGTACAGCTGCGGGCCGCCCTGGGCATACCCCTTCAGCGTATCAAGCAAATCCTCCAGCCCTTCACCGGTACGGGCGGAAACCGGGATAATTGCATCGAAGTCATAAGCCCCTGGTAGGCGGCAATCACCGCCAGCAAATCCTCTTTTTTCACCGTATCAATTTATTGATGACCAGAATGGCTTTTTCACCGCTTCGTTTCAGCCTCTCGATCAAAATTTCCTCAGGTTTACCCACGTGGGCAATGGGTTCCACCAGCATCACTACCACGTCGATATCGCTGAGGCTTGTTCTCCACCACCTTGACCATATAGTCGCCCAGCCGGTTCTGAGCCTTGTGCAGTCCAGGCGTGTCCATCAGCACCAACTGGGTGTCCCCGGTGTTCACCACACCGCGGATACGAGTGCGGGTAGTCTGAGGTTTGTTGGACACAATGGCAATTTTTCGCCCACCAGCGCATTGGTCAGGGACGACTTGCCCACATTGGGCCGCCCGCACAGGGTGATCATCGCTTCTTTTGTAATTGGCATGGTTTTATGATCCTCAACTTTCCTGAGCAATTTTAGATTGTTTCTTTCCGGTGTCGTTTTCCGTTTTTAATGAAATCCGTCATCGTTTTGCTTTTCTTCCGATTCCCAGTTCCTCCATAATGGCTTCCTCCCGCGCGCGCATCTGCCGCTTCTGCTCACCCTCATCCAAATGGTCGTAGCCCAGCAGGTGGAGCACAGAATGGGTAACAAGATAGGCCAGCTCCCGGCGGTTGGGTGTCCGTATTCCTTTGCCTGGGCACACACCCGCTCCATACTCAGTACCATATCGCCCAGCGGCAGAAGGCCGGTGGCCACGTCGCAGCGCCGCATCCTCAGGCGGGCAACCGGGAGTGAATTCAAATTCCGGAAAGCTCAAAACGTCTGTGGGCATGTCCACACCGCGCATTTCCAGATTGATGGCGTGGATGCCCTCGTCGTCGGTGAACAGTACGTCCACCTCGCAGGGGAGAGCAACCCTTTCCAGCGCCAGGACCGTGCGGATGGTTTTGCGGATCAGTGCGCAGTTGCGCTCGCTGGACGCGCCGGGCACATCGGCCGTGATGGGGGATATAATGCCGCTTTGTCATACGCTCATCGCCTTACCTTTCCCGCCGGTTTGCCGCCGCCCCCGGCACGGCGCTTTTCGTCATCCTCATAGGCTTTGATGATGCGCTGCACCATTATGGCGCGCCACATCGTCCTGCGTCAGGCCGCAGATACCGATGCCTTCCACATCCCGGAGCACCCGCACCGCCTCTTTCAGACCACTGACTTTGTCGGCGGGCAGATCGATCTGGGTCACATCGCCGGTGATGACCACCTTGGAACCAAAGCCCATGCGAGTGAGGAACATTTTCATCTGCTCGCGGCTGGTGATTCTGAGCCTCGTCCAGAATAATAAAAGAGTTGTCCAGCGTGCGCCCGCGCATATAGGCCAGGGGAGCCACCTCGATATTGCCCCGTTCGAGGTATTTATTATAGGTGTCCGCCCCCAGGGTATCGAACAGCGCATCGTACAGGGGCCGCAGGTAGGGATCTACCTTGCTCTGCAGATCGCCGGGCAGAAAGCCCAGGCGCTCGCCGGCTTCCACCGCCGGACGGGTGAGGATAATGCGGTCGATGCTCTTTTCCCGGAAAGCCGCCACAGCGGCAGCTACAGCGAGGTAGGTTTTGCCCGTGCCAGCAGGGCCGACGCCGATGGTGACGGTATTTTTCTGAATGGACTCCACATATTTGCGCTGGCCGATGGTCTTAGCCTTCACCGGGCGGCCCTTAGCGGTGATGCACACCACATCTCGGGCCAGATCCGCCACTTTCTCCTCCTGCCCCGCCCGGGTCAGGCTGAGCACATAACGCACATTCTGTTCGTTGATCGGCTCACCCTTGGCCGACAGAGCCAGCAACGCCTTCAGTGCGCGGGCAGCCAGCAGCACGTTCTCCGCTTCGCCGGTGATCTTCAGCTCCCCATCGCGGTTCGTCACCGCCACATGCAGTTCGCTTTCAATCAGGCGTATGTTTTCATCGAAAGAACCAAATACATTGATGGCCTCTTCCATCCTTCCGATGCTCATCCTTTGTTCCACCATGCTGAACAATCTCCTCCGGTTTTGTCTATTCCGCCAGCGCTACAGTCATCCCGATCTGTTCCTCGCATTCGGCATGCAGCGTCACAGCATAGGCCGCGCCGCTTTTCTTCACGCTCAGTGTGCTTTTTCACGCTGCCGCCCTCTTCCATGCAGTCTGCAAGCTGCCGCTGCAGAGCTTCGTCGGCACGGTTCTGGGCCTCCTCGGCGCTCAGCGCGCGTTCCACCGGCTCATATTCCCGCACCGTGACGCACTCAAGCGCCAGCGGGCGTAGCCACACCGCCTGGCAGGCGCAGGCGTTTCGTTTTTTGTTATTTTATCATAATTGGCATAGAAATGCTACTGCCTGGCGCGATTTTTATGCGCTGTTTTCCAAAAATCAGGGTAAACACCTGTTTTTCCGTCCGGTATACGCTTTTTCCACTACGGTTTCGGGCTGCAGGGCCGTCAGGTCATACCAGGTGCGCGCCCAGACATTTCCCTCGCCCCGGGTGATATAGGCCCCCAGATCCCCGATGTCAGCAATACCGCTGATCAGCAGTTGACCCTCCGTCACGGTGCTTCCTTTGCTCACCTCGGCGTGACCGCCATAGAGCTGCACCAGCGTCACCAGACCGTCCTTTTTCGCCACCACATTGGCGTCGGTGTGTTCGTCGCGCAGCTCTGGCACCGGCGTTCGCTCGCGCACGATCACCGTTGCGCGGAACCCGTTCACATTCACCGTCATCCAGGACAGCTCCGGGATTTCCATCAAAATATGATTTTTCAGCGTTTCCGGATGAATGCCAAGCCCAAAAGTGCCGTAACGCACCCCCTCTTTCTCCAGCGCCCGCAGAATACGTTCATCGGAAACCGTCTCATTGCCCTCGATCTCAAAATCCCAAACGAAGAAAGATCCAATAAACAGCAATCCCAGAGACAGGATCAGTCCTGCCAGCAGAAAATAGCGGCGCCGAAAGCGGCCCACAAAAAAAAGGAACGCCCGTTTTTTCTCCACAGAAATGTCGCAGTCGAGTTTTTTTGGCCAGGCGGCGCAACCGGAGATAGCTCTTCCGGCTCAATTTCATGGAAAAACAGGTAGGGCTGTGCCACGCCATGTCCCAAAGGCCAAGCCATGAGCCGAGCACAGGTTCAGCACCCGTTCGGGAAATCCGCTTTCCACCGTGATAGCCACCGTGCCCGAAAGCAGGTTTACAACATTCAGGAACATGTTTCACCTCGTCAGTTCAATCCCTTCAATAGTCCCACCAATGCGCATTTCGTCGCCGGTCATGGACAACAGCTGCAGTCCCCCCCCGCACACGCACCAGCAGTGCGCCGCAATTCACATCAATAGCTGTGTCACTGTACGATAAGATCCCCTGATGGTGTGAAAGAAACAACTGCCGGTCCCCCAGCAGCTCCAGATTCGGAAGGCCCGCCACCACATCCATGGGCAGATCCAGCAGCTCGGCTGTTTTGGTCAGAATATCGCTGTCTTCAAATCGGTTCATGTCGCCACTCCTTTGCTTGAGCTACTGTATGCAGCAAAGAGGCGGCTCTTGCTTGTCCAGCGTTCATTTTTTTCTGCAGGTACGTCATAGAGTGAGCAAGACCAATTTGCAAGGGGGAACAAAAAATGCCGCGATCTTCACACCCGCCGCAGGCGCGGCAATGGTTTTTCTTCTGTGTGCGCTGAGCGCTGCGCTGCTGCTGCTTCGTCCCGCCCCGGCCATGGAAGCCGTGCGGGAAGCCCTGCGGCTATGCAGCGAAACCATTGTGCCATCCCTGTTTCCTTTTCTGGTTTTCTCTGCTCTGCTGACGGCGCTCCTTCCCACGGCAGCACTGGATCGGGCTCTTTCCCCACTGATGCGGCCCATATTCCGGCTGAGTGGAACTGCGGTAGCCGTGCTGGCTCTGGGCTTTGCCGGCGGGTACCCCGTAGGCGTGCGGACAACGGCAGCGCTGTACCGTCAGGGCACACTGCGTCGCAGCGAGGCCCAGCGGCTGCTCGCGTTCTGCAACAACTCCGGCCCCGGCTTTCTGCTGGGCGTGGTGGGCATCGGTGTGTTCGGCTCCGCCTCCGCCGGAATGCGGCTTTATATGGTTCATATTGCCGCAGCGCTGCTGGTTGGTTTCCTGTTCCGTTTCTATGGTGGCTCCGACCCGCTGTGCACCCATGGCACCAAGCCTGCCGCCAGCCCAGACGTGCCGCCCCTGGCGCAGCTTTTCACCGAAGCCGTCACCGGCTCGTTTTTGGCAGTGCTCAATATCTGCGCCTTTGTTCTGTTTTTTATGATCGCTTTACGCCTGCTTTCCCTGACGGGCCTGCTGCATCTGCTCGCTGCCGCTCTGGAAGCGGCGCTGTCTCCTTTGGCATGACAGAGCATCTGTCCACCGCTTTTTGCGGGGCTTCTCGAACTATCCACCGGCGCAGCCTGCATGCAGGGCGCGCCGCTCACCGGCACCGCCGCCCTGGCCGCCTTTCTCCTCGGCTGGGGCGGGCTGTCGGTACACTGTCAGAGCCTGCTGTTTGTATTGGAAACAGACCTTTCCTGCAAACCATATTTCGTCGGGAAATTTCTGCAGGGGCTTTTTCCGCCGTGTTGGCTTTGCATTGTTCACCGTTTCCCCTGCGGATAAAGCAAGCGGAGCACAGCATTTTCTGTGCTCCGCTCTGCCTATCTTTTAAGAATCGCCCCGGTAGATATTAACTCCTGTTTCCCCGTCCACATCTCTTTCTTTTCTCAGAGTGTATGCGCCGGCACTGCACAGATCCATCTCACAGCGCCTGCCACCCGTTGTGAATCCCGCCAGCGTCACAGCCTGCTCCGCCGTCAATTATTCGGTATAATCGATCACCGCTCCATCTGCCTGTCGATGGCAGTCGGCCCGGATACGGCCCAGGTATCGCCTGTTCCCTTGTCCTCCGGCGGCGCTGCAGCGCCGGGCGGCGGACGTCGCAGTACTGCTCGAACCGCTGCGCCGTATCCTGCACCGCTGGCGGCAGAGCAGAAAGGCGATTCAGTCCTTCTATCCAGTCTCTTTCGTCATCGGATGCTTTTCCAGCGCACGCTTCGCCGGCTAAATGCCAGAGCACAGCACTGCGCCGGCTTTGCCCCAAAGCGGTAATTTCCCGCAGCACCGCCTCCGGAGCAGCGCACAGACGGCTATAGAGCTCTTCCGCCGCTTCCTGCGCAAACGCGCCCCCGGCCCCAGCCAGGGCCCACGCCACCTGTTCGTGGCTCCAGCCGGAAAGGTCTGTACCCGCCGGCGTATCCGCCAGCATGCTTAACGCGACAAAATTTCCCTCGCACTGCCGGACGTTTTCCTCGCGGTCCCCGTCCCGGTACTCATAAAAATCCAGCTTCCATTGGGCATGATATTCCATCCGCCGACGCGCCCTTCATAAAAGCAATCATTGTTGAACGCCTCACAGCCATACCACACCTCCGCCTGACGGCAAAGGGTTTCCATCAGTGTGGCAATCCCCGCACCGGACGCTTCCGCGGTTTCTCTTGCCCGCTCAGAACATCCGGACAGGTCAAACGCCGCATCGCCCAACTGCGGCGTTTCGCCCACGCTCTCGCTGCCCAAATACATAAATTGGCCATCCGCCAGAGATAGTCCGTCCGCAAGGCGCACGGAATGCCGAAGGCAGCTACCGCGACGCCGTCCTCATAATCCGTCCCGTGGAGCAGCCAGGAAAAAAGGACATTTCCCTGCAGGGTTTCCAGCGTATAGCGTTCCCCGCTCTGCTCCACACTCAGCACTTCCATAGCAAAAAACGACCTGGTATTGATCCAGTCCAGATCCTCGCTGAACCCGGTGTACGCCCATTCCCCCACGGCCAGGGCCTGAATCTGGTCCTGGGTCAGCCGCCCGGTATGGTCGGTGACAATGGCGACCGGCTCCTCCGCCGCCAGGACATCGCTTCGTGCGCCGCCCGTGCCGCAGATCACCGCCATGACAATCACTGCGGCCGCAGCCAACAGGAGCGCTGCCGGCCTGGCATTGCGAAACCGCAGCACATTCTGTACCCGCTCTTTTGTGCCGCCCTCGGTGAACGATACCGGATTGAGCCAGCGGAAACGCCGGTCATAGGCCAGATTCAGCAGTGTCTGGCTGTAAGCCGTCCGCTCCTGTATACCCAGTGTGCGCACTGCCTGTTCATCGCAGGCCAGTTCAAGCTGCGTGCAATATACATGATGCACGCCCCACAACCACGGGTTGAACAATGCGCTCCCAGAGCCAGCCAGGCAATCAGCTTGGCCCAATGATCCCCGGCACGCAGATGGGCACGTTCGTGTGCCAGGATATGGCTCCGTTCCTCTTCGTTCAAACGGGGCACCAGATAAATTCTGGGCCGGAAATACCCGGCTACGCAGGGCGAGGGAATCCGGTCGCACACATAGACGTTCCCCTCCAGTTTCACCGCAAAACGCAGTCTGTACCGCAGGCGGAGATACGAAAGC
>VOFH01002491.1_pt1 | contig 58376 bp, 116 predicted proteins | sample 5384091 | NCBI WGS metagenome assembly VOFH01 (sample SAMN12384727, study PRJNA508395) | human gut metagenome | isolation source: healthy gut G | host: Homo sapiens | reverse complement strand
ATAAACTCATGCCTAAGATTAAAACACATTCCGGCGCTAAAAAAGCGTTTAAATTATCCAAGAACGGAAGGTTATCCGTGCACACGCAAACAAATCTCACATTTTGAACAAAGAAAACAAACAAAACGTAAAAGAGGTTCTAAGACAAACCGCTGTAACAGATGAAAAACAAATGTAGCAGCAGTAAAGAGAATGATTCGCTTACAAATAATAGGCGTTCTTTTTATAAAGAGATGGAAACACGATAATTGACCGAATATTGAGGTATATAGATAATGGCACGTATTAAAGTGCGTTGGCAACACGCAAAAGAAGAAAAAAAGTATTAAAACTGGCAAAGGATATTGGGGCGCTAAAAGCAAACACTTTAAAATGGCAAAACAAGCCGTTAAGTCCGGTAATTATGCATATATTGGCCAAACAAAGAAAAGAGATTTCCGTCGTCTATGGATTACTGTATTTCTGCTGCTGCTCAATTGAACGGCATGAACTTACATTTATGAATGGCTTGAAAAAGCTAACGTTGGCCTAAAAACCGCAAAATGCTTGCTGAGATTGCGGTTGGAGACCCTGCTGCTTTTGCCGCTTTGGTAGAAACAGCAAAATCTGCCCTATAAGCTATAGTTGCGCTCGGGGGATTCCTCGGGCGCAAATTTTGGTTACACGGAGATTTTATGTTATGTTGGAAATCATCAAAAGTCGTAAAAATGAAGAAATCAAATTGGCTGCAAATTCAGTGGATTTCCGGCATCGTTTCGCTTAAAAAGGCATTTGTGGTAGAAGGAGCAAGACGACTTAAAAAGATGCTGCACTGAGCAATATTGAAATTGTTCCGCATACTACTGGGACTGCTCAAACAAAATACAACGATTATATCACTCATCATACAGGAATGCCGTTCATATCGTTTTGATAGAAGAACATGTGGCCGACGCACTTTCTGCCAAACAATCAAAATGTATTCTGTGTATGCAGAATTCCGGGCAGCATCACAGCATGATGGATATGAAGGCATTGAAACGTACATTGCGTTAGAACAAATACAAGATCCTGCGAATTTGGGCTCTGTTTTGCGTACAGCAGAAGCACTGGGAGTCAGTGGTGTGTTGTTTTTGGGAGATTGCTGTGATATTTACAGCCCCAAAGCATTGCGCTCCAGTATGGGTGCAATTTTTCGCTTACCGTTTTATATAGAAAAAAGATACGTCCTTGCAATTAAAGAGCTAAAAGAAAAACATTTGCTGTGTTTGCGGCAGTTCCTTCTGAACAGGCGCAAAGCGTTTTGAAACAGATTTTTCAAAACCCACAGTGATGCTGATTGGTAATGAAGGAAACGGTTGAGTCAGACCGCAATCGACGCTTGTGACGCTTGCGTTACCATTCCTATGATGGGGCGTGCAGAATCGTTAAACGCAGCAAGTTCTGCCGCAATTTTTAATGGGAAATGATGCGGAAGAATTGACATGCAGTTAGAGGAATCCGTATGACAGAAGATAGTAAAGCTTACTGGGCGTGGCTGCAATTATCCTTAGGAGAAGGCAGTTTTAAAACCAAAACGGATATTATCCTATTTTCCGGATATACCATCATTTTACGATGCAACCCAATGGCATTCGATGGGATTATTTACCTAAAAGAACTCAAACAATTGTCGCAAAATACATTGGAAGATGGTAAAATACTAATTGATTCCAGTGAGTCAAAAAGGAATTCAAACCATTACTCCCGCTTGTAAAGGTATCCTCAAAGACTTTACCAAATTGATAATCCGCCTTGCATGTTGTATGTTAAGGGTACCTTGCCAAATTTGGATGAACAGCCTGCTTTAGCGGTGGTTGGTACCCGAAATGCAACAACTACGGGCAAACAAATTACTTATGACCTAAGCATGCAGCTGGCCCAAGCCGGCATGGTGATTGTTAGTGGAGGAGCCAAAGGAATTGATACGGCAGCACATCAAAGGTGCGTTAAAGGCAATGGTAGTTCCGTATGTGTTTGGGATGTGGAATAGAATATCCGTATTTGATGGAAAATGAAGCTATGAGACGGTCCATTGCCGAACATGGAGCGATTATTTCGGAATTTCCTATAACCAAACCCTGCATTTAAGCATCATTTTTCCTATCCGAAATCGTATTATTTTCCGGCTTATCCGTTGGTGTACTGGTAGTGGAAGCGGCAGAACGCAGTGGTTCTCTGATTACAGCCAGAACCGCTTTGGAACAGAATCGTGATGTATTTGCGGTTCCTTGCGGAATTTATAATCCTGTTTCAGAAGGTGTTAATAATTTAATCAAAGCAGGTGCAAAAACCTGTGACAAAAAATTGGATATTTTAGAAGAATATACAAATACGTATCTGCTTCAACTTGAGCAATTCAAAATAGAATCTCAGTTACAAAAGAAAGAAGAACAACTGCGTTATCAGGAACCTAGACCTGTCAAAGCAGTTGATGAAAAGAAGCGACAGAAAAGCATAGAGAGTTAAAGGAACAGCTTTCTCAAGACGGAGCATTGCTGCTCAGTAAATTATCCAATGAACCTGTGCATATAGAACAATTAGAAGTGTTAACAGGATTATCGGCGCAAAGAATTTTAATCGCCGTTACAGAATTAGAATTATGTGATGCAATTTTTTCTCACTCTGGCAGACGTTATAGTCTGCCCGGACAAGTTTAATTTTTCTGGAATTTATCGCTTTTATTGAGAATATGTTTCATCAGACAGTAATCGAACAAACGATAAATTTGAGATTGAAAAAGTACGTGAGCAAAGGTGGTTAGACAATGTCTAAACTAGTAATAGTGGAATCCCTGCAAAGCAAAAACAATTAAGAAATATCTCGGTTCAGACTTTGATGTCGTGGCCTCAATGGGTCATGTGCGCGATTTGCCTGAAAACCGATTAAGTGTAGATGTTAAAAAAAGATTTTAAACCCAAATACGAAGTCATCAAAGGCAAAAGAAAAATTGGTGGAAGAGTTGAAAGAAGCTGCCGATAAAAGTGATGAAATTTTTCTTGCAACTGACCCGGACCGCGAAGGAGAAGCCATTTCGTGGCATTTGGCTTATTTATTGGGACTGGATGTGGAAGATCATAACCGCGTTACCTTTTAACGAAATTACAAAGACGGCGGTTACCAATGGAATTGAGCATCCGCGTGCCATTGATATGGATTTGGTAAATGCACAGCAGGCACGCCGTATTTTAGACCGTTTGGTGGGTTATAAATTAAGTCCGTTTTTATCTCAAAAAATCAGACGAGGACTTTCCGGTGGACGTGTACAATCAGTAGCGGTTCGCATTATTGTAGACCGTGAAAACGAAATCCGCAAATTTGTGCCGGAAGAATACTGGACCTTGGATGCAAAAATTTATTCAAAAGGCTCAAGAAAAGCATTCCCCGCTTCTTTTTACGGAGATGTTGACGGAAAAATCAAAATTTCCAACAAGGAACAAGCAGATAAAATTCTGGCAGAGCTGGAAGATGCGGAATATCAAGTGGTAAAAGTGAAAAAGGTACCAGGAGAAAATCTCCGCGCCTCCGTTTATCACTTCTACATTACAGCAGGAAGCCTCTCGTAAACTGGGTTTTCAGGCCAGAAGAACCATGAAAGTAGCGCAGGAACTGTATGAAGGTGTTGAAGTAGCTGACATGGGTGCAGTCGGTTTGATTACGTATATGAGAACCGACTCCTTGCGTATTTCCGAAGATGCAGTCAAAGAAGCTGCCGATTATATTTTAGAGCGTTGGGGTAAAAAATTTGCCTGATACCCCACGTAAATTTAAAGTAAAAGCAAACGCACAAGACGGACACGAAGCCATTCGTCCGACGATGCCCAACTTATCTCCCGACCAGGTAAAAGACAGTTTAACGTCAGACCAATATAAACTGTACAAATTGATTTGGGAGCGCTTTATTGCCTGCCAAATGTCAAATTGTCTTCAAAGTACAACTCAGGCAGATATTCAGGCAAAAAATTATATTTTCAAAGCTTCCGGTTATACGGTTACATTTGACGGTTATACCGTATTATATGAGGAAGGCAAAGATGAAGAGGAAGAGGCAAAAGGCGCATTGCCTGTCTTGGAAAATGGTATGCCTTTGAAATGCAAAGAATTGGTTGGAAACCAGCACTTTACACAGCCGCCTCCGCGTTATACGGAAGCTTCTTTGATTAAGGCTCTGGAAGAAAACGGAATCGGACGTCCTTCCACTTATGCAACTACTATTTCTACCATTACGGCAAGAGAATATGTCACAAGAGAAAATAAAACCCTAAAGCCAACGGAGCTTGGGGAAGTGATTACAAAACTGATGAAAGAACATTTTCCGAAAATTGTGAACATTAAATTTACCGCACAAGTAGAAAGCGAACTGGATGAAGTAGAGCATGGCAAGGAAGAGGGACACAGCAGCTGCATACCTTCTATGATGAATTTTCTGATACGCTGAAAAAAGCCAAAGAGGCCATGGACGGCGTGAAAATTCAGTTGGAAGAAGATAAAACAGATATTATATGCGAATTGTGCGGTCGTCAAATGGTGGTAAAAACAGGTCGCTACGGCAAATTCATTGCATGTCCCGGTTATCCCGAATGCAAGAATATCAAAAGATTATCAATGAAACAGGCGCGAATGCCCAAAATGCGGCGGCCGCGTCATTGTGAAAAAAGACCAAAAAGGCCGTGTATTTTATGGCTGCAAAGAGTATCCAAACTGTGACTTTGTTTCCTGGGACGAACCTTCTATGGAAAAATGTCCGCAGTGCGGAAAACCTTGCTGAAGAAAAAAAGGTAAAACCAAAATTATACTGTATTACACCGGATTGTGGGTACGAAAAAGTGGAGGAAGAATGAGCATTACAGTCATAGGAGCAGGATTAGCGGGATGTGAAGCTGCATGGCAGATTGCATCAAAGGGAGAGGCAGTTATGCTATATGAAAAATGAAACCGAAAAAATATTCTCCTGCTCATTCCAGTGAACAGTTTGCTGAGTTGATTTGTTCCAATTCTTTCAAAGCAGATCGTGTGGAAAGCGCTGCGGGTTTGTTGAAAGAAGAAATGCGTAGGTTTCATTCTCTGCTGATGGAATGTGCGGATCAATGCCGTGTACCTGCTGGTGGGGCATTGGCAGTAGACCGCGACCGTTTTTTCTCAGATGGTTACAGAAAAAATCAAAAGCAATCCTTTGATAAAGGTGGTATCTGAAGAAGTCACAGAGATTCCAAAAGAAGGCATTACTGTGATTGCAACCGGTCCGCTGACATCGGATACATTGGCAGAACAAATTGTGTCTCTTTTTGCGGAGACAGCCTTAGTTTTTATGATGCCGCCGCGCCGATTGTAACAGCGGAAAGTCTTTCTATGGAAGATTGTTTTACTGCGTCCCGTTATGATAAAGGCGGAGATGATGCCTATATCAACTGTCCCATGAACAAAGAGGAATACGAGGCGTTTTATGATGCACTGGTATTGGCAGAACGTGCTCCTGTGCACGACTTTGATGTTGCCAATCCAAAAGTATATGAAGGGTGTATGCCAATCGAAGTTTTGGCTCAGCGCGGAAAAGATACCATGCGCTACGGCCCTTTGAAGCCGGTTGGCTTAATCAAACCGAAAACAGGTCATCGTCCTTGGGCTGTAGTGCAGCTGCGAAGGGAAAATAGAGAAGGTACGCTTTATAATTTGGTTGGTTTTCAGACCAATTTAAAATTTGGCGAACAAAAGCGTGTATTTTCTATGATTCCGGGTTTGCAGCATGCCGAATTTATGCGTTACGGTGTGATGCACCGCAACACATTTTTGAATGCGCCTCAAGTGTTGAATCAGGATTTCAGTTTCAAACAAAATCCCAATTTATTCTTTGCAGGACAAATTACAGGGGTAGAAGGATACATGGAATCCGCCTCATCGGGCATTTTGGCGGGCATCAACGCGGTAAACCGAAAACATGGGGCATCTGCGTTGATTTTACCGAAAGAAACCATGATGGGGCTTTAAGCGACCACGTGGCGAACAGTGTTTCCAAAACTTTCAGCCCATGGGGGCAAATTTTGGTGTGCTGCCTGCACTGAGTGAGCATATCAAAGATAAAAAGAGCGTTACGCTGCCTTAGCACAGCGTTCACTGAATCTGTTGGAACAATATGTGAATTGAAGTAAAGGGTGTGCGAAAACATGAAAATAATCGTAGATGCATTTGGCGGGGACAATGCGCCTTTGAAATTTTAAAGGCATGCGCCGAAGCTGTAACAGATTTTGATATTGATATTTTGTTGACAGGAGATCAGGATGAGATTCGTCGTGTTGCCAAAGAAAATAATATTTCATTAAATCGTATGGAAATTGTTCATGCGCCCGGTGTCATTACCATGGAAGATGAGCCTACGGAGATTACAAAAGGAAAATCCGATTCTTCCATGGCAGAAGGATGCCGCCAATTGGTTGCGGGAAACGGAGACGCATTTATTTCAGCCGGCAACAGCGGTGCTTTGGTTGTAGGAGCTACCTTGTTGGTGAAAAGAATCAAAGGAATTAAACGTGTTGCGTTTGCGCCGATTATGCCTAAAAGCAAAGGACATTTTATGCTTTTGGATGCAGGTGCAAATAATGAATGCCGTCCCGAAATGTTGCAGCAATTTGGTGTAATGGGCAGCATTTATATGGAAAAAGTAATGCATTTACATAATCCGCGTGTTGGACTTGCGAATATTGGCGGCGAAGAAAACAAAGGCACTCAAGTACAAGTAGACGCCTATCAGATGTTGAAAGCGTCAAAATTAAACTTTGTGGGTAATGTGGAAGGCAGAGCATTGCCTGTGGATGCTGCCGACGTTGTAGTTGCAGACGGATTTACAGGGAATATGATTCTAAAAAGTATATGAAGGCGTTGCTATGGTGCTCATGAGTAAAATAAAAGGTATTTTTCACAAAGAGTACAAAAACAAACTGGCAGCCTCCGTTGTGTTAAAAGATATGAAAGAATTGAAAAGATGTTTGATTATACAGAAGTTGGAGGCGCGCCTATTTTAGGTGCGGCAAAACCTGTATTTAAAGCACACGGCAGTGCGGACGCAAGAACATTTAAAAGTGCAATTCGTTTGACCAAACAATATGTGGAATCAATGTGGTTGGTTTGATTGCCGACAGCATTTCAGATTATCAAACAAAAGAAAACTCATAAATGTTACATGATGGGATATACCATTAAAAAAATAGGAAAGGTAAGGTTTTCATGCTGCAAGAACTTGAGGATAAAATCGGCTATCATTTTAAAGATAAAAAGTATTTGAAAACTGCATTAACACACTCGTCTTATGCAAATGAAAACAAAAAGCAGGCCCAAGCAACGAGCGTTTGGAATTTTTGGGTGACTCTGTTTTGGGTGTTGTTGTGGCAGATTATCTGTTCAAGCACTGTCCAAATATGCCGGAAGGTGATTTAACCAAAACACGCGCATCACTGGTCTGCGAAAAGCGCTGTGCGGATTTGCTACTCAAATTGGTGTAGGGAAATCATTTATTATTGAGCAATGGAGAAAAAAATACAGGCGGAGATACCCGTCCTTCTATTTTGGCAGATGCTTTTGAAGCAATCATTGCGGCCATTTATATGGACGGCGGTATGGAACAAGCGCGCTCTTTTTTATTTTGCGTTTTATTGAACCTGCCATTCAAACGCCAAAGCCAAAACCATTTAAAGATTATAAAACAATGCTCCAGGAAATTATTCAGCAAAACCCTGAGGAGCACTTAACGTATGTATTAACAGGTGAAAGTGGCCCTGACCACAATGAACACTTCACTGTTGAAGTCCACCTAAACCAGAATGTAATTGGCAAGGGTGGAGGAAGAAGCAAAAAAAGATGCGGAACAACAGGCTGCCAGAGAAGCATTGGAGCTGATGGGATATTAAACACGGGAATATTGCAATCTTTGTTCCGCACAATGGATGTCCTCATCAACGCAGCTTTTTGTAATCAAGTCAGCATTACGGGAATACAAGAACAACCTGTTCCTAAAGATGTTACAGATGCAATACAAGCAGCTGTTAACCATAAAAGTCATGAAACCATGCAGCTGGAGCTTGCGTTTTTGGCGGTAGTTTTACAGCGCTGGACCATGATTATATGGTTTCACTGTTAGAGGCGGCACAGCCGTTTGTAACAGGAGGAACCAAAAGGGAATCCGTATTTCTACTCGTCCTGATGCAATTGATGCATCTGTATTGCAGTGTCTGAAGCAATACGGGTAACAGCCATTGAATTGGGAGCGCAAAGTATGCTGGATACCGTGTTAACTGTCAATCAGCGCGGACATACGGCACGGCAAGTGAGAGAGGCTTCTGCTCTTATCAAAACCTTTGGTTTTGAACTTGGTCTTCAAATGATGACGGGATTATATGGGGATACGGTGCAAGGTGCAAAACAAACAGCGATTGAAATCGCTAAGTGTAAAACCGGATACGGTGCGCATTTATCCTACTGTAATCATGAGGCATACTTATTTGGGACAGCTGTATGAGAGTGGAAAGTATGATACGTTATCTTTAGAAGAAACAATTGACCTATGCAGTGAACTGCTTGCATTTTTGAACAAGAACAAATTAGGGTCATTCGTTTGGGACTGCACAGTTCTCCCGAATTGAGCGAGACCGTTTGGCAGGACCTTGGCATCCTGCATTGAGAGAACTTTGTGAAAGCAGAAGATATCGCAATGCTATTTTGCAAGATTTGGAGCATTCTTTCGTAATAGGAAAAAAGATTGAACTTTTTATCCATCCAAAGGATTATTCCAAAGCAGTAGGGCAAAAAAGAGTAATTTGCAATTTTTTACTTCTATGGGTTATCATATAGAGATAAAAACAAAAGAGACGATACAGAGAAATCGTTTTTTTATTAGCATATGCAGATAAGGAACAGAAAGGAGGGAAGTTTGCGGTTAAAGTCATTAGAAATTCACGGATTTAAAACGTTCCCCGACCGCACAAAATTAACTTTTCATCATGGATTTACTGCTGTGGTTGGTCCAAACGGAAGCGGCAAGAGTAATATCAGTGACGCAATCCGTTGGGTTTTGGGCGAACAATCTACCAAAAATCTGCGTTGTTCCAAAATGGAAGATATTGTGTTCAGCGGAACAACAAGCCGTAAAGCCCACGGGTTATGCGGAAGTTACCATGACCATTGAAAATCAAAATCGTGAACTTCCCTTTGACGGAGATTTGGTTTCCATTACACGCCGTTATTATCGTTCCGGCGATGGTGAATATTTAATCAATAATGCGACTGTCCGACTAAAAGATATTCACGAACTGTTTATGGATACCGGTCTTGGACGTGACGGTTATTCCGTCATCGGACAAGGCAAAATCGACAGCATTGTATCTGCCCGTTCGGAGGAGCGCCGCGAAATTTTTGAAGAGGCGGCAGGTATCTCCAGATACCGTTATCGCAAAGAAGGAATCCGAGAAAAATTATTTCAGGCGGAAGAAAACTTGGTTCGTCTGCATGACATTGTTTCTGAATTGGAAGACAGGGTGGAACCTCTGCGCATACAATCGGAAAAAAGCTAAGAGCTATCTGGAATTTTATGAAGAAAAACGCAATCTTGAAATTGGTCTTTGGCTCAATACACTGGAGCGTTCCGGTAATGTATTGCGTGAACAGGAAGAAAAAACTGCAATCGCGCGAAATCAGGAAGAACAAGTTTCTGCCCAGCTGGAAGAAATCAGCCGCGAAATTGAGATGAGTTTTAATCGTGCTAACAGTTATACGGTACAAATGGATGAAATACGTACCAAAACATCACAGGCAGAAGCACTTGCAGCACGCAAAGAAGGCGAAATATCCGTTTTAGAAAATGATATGCTTCATAACAATCAAAGTATTGAGCGTATCAAAAAGAGTTGGATTTGGCTTCTTTATCATCAATCATCAGAACAAGAGTTGATTATAAAAAAGATAGACTAAAAGAAACTGAGGAACTATGCTTAAACAATCATAGAGAACAGCAATCTTATATAGAAAAGTTGGAATCAATCAGAAACGATATGAATCAATCGGATTCTGAAATTGCACAGGCAACGCAAAAGTTACATAATTTAACGGAACAAAACTCAGAGATAAAATTGCAGCAAATGGTTGCAGATTCGGAAATGAGTCAGGCGGAAGAAAGACAAAATACGTATGTACAGCAAGCAAATGCTTATCAAGCGCAAATAGAGAAGTTAAAATCGGAAGAACATGATTACCACCATATGGTAGCCGATGCGAAAGCACAGCTAGAATCTATGGCGCAAGAGATTGAAACCTGCCAACAGCATTATCAAGATTGCCGCAAACAACTGGAACAGGAAAAACAAATTGCCGACCGTATTATGCTGGACATCAATGAGCAGAGTAGAAAAATCAAATTTTTAGAGAACTTGGAAAGCAGTTTGGAAGGTTTTCATCATTCCGTTAAGGCGGTTATGAATCAAGCTGCAAATGGTCATTTAAACGGGATACACGGTCCTGTGTCTCGTTTGATAGAAGTTCGAAACAATATGCCGTTGCTTTAGAAACCGCGTTGGGCGCTTCGATGCAGCATATAGTAGTTGGAAATGAACAAGACGCCAAACAGGCAATTCTCTTTTTTAAAACAGAAAGAAAAAGGCCGAGCGACATTTTTGCCTATGTCTACCATAAAAGCAAATAAGTTGACTGAATCGGGATTGGATTCCTGTGAAGGATTCATTGGTATTGCGGAAGATTTATGCCAATGTGATGCACAATATCGCAGCGTATTGCAGTCTTTGCTGGGGCGTATCGTAGTAGCGAGGGATTTGAGATGCCGCCACTCAGATTGCCAAACGGTATCATTATCGTTTTCGTATTGTGACATTAGACGGACAAGTAGTAAATGCGGGCGGTTCCATGACCGGAGGTTCCCAAGCACGCAGTGCAGGGCTATTAAGCCGCAGTGCTGACATCGCACAGGGCAAAGAAAAAAATTGCCGCTTTGGAACAGCAGGCCGCAAAAGCCAAAGAGACATTTCAGGCAACCGCACAGCGTACAATCAAAGCAGAACAGGCGATTGAACATGCGAAAATATGTTGTATCAAAGACGGAAGAGACTGTACAGATACAAGCGGAGTATAACCGTGTTCTCAATGAGCGCAAAGCCATCGAGGAAGCTTTGCGGCAACTAAAGTCAGAACAAGAGCAGTTCTCTCATCAATTGGAACAGCAAATGCAAATAAAAGAAGATACAGCGGCACAATTGTCCAAGATAACAGATGAGATTACAGCTGTGCAAACGTGGTTAACTCAATTAACAGGCAGCAAAGAATCTTTCGGCAAGGAAAGTCAATTGTTGAATGAACAGTTACAAGAACTGCGTGCTGCAGGAGTCTCTATTGAAAAAGAAAAAGAAGCTCTTGAAAAGAGTTGGAAGATTTACGTCAAAATCGCTTGAATTACGACCATAAAGCGGAAGTGCTGAACAGTGAAATTCGTGCAGTGACAGGCGCAAACCAATTGGTAAAAAGCAGATTGCTGCTTTCAAAGAAGAGGTAACTTCTTTGCGTGAACAGGCAAAATCCTCAAAAAAACTATTGCTAAATTAACAGAAGAACGTCTGCAAACAGAGCAGCATTGTGCGCAGTTGAGAACGCAGGAACGTGAAAAATCTGTGGAGCGTGAAAATCTAGGCAAAGAACTTGCACGTTTGGAAGAAAGAAAAGCCAACTTGCAAAAAGAGTATGATAGTATCATTACAAAATTATGGGAAGAATATGAATTAACCAGACGAGAAGCACAGGCGCTTGACATTCAAATGGAAGACGCAGGAAAAGCACAGCGCAGATTAAATGAACTCAAATCAAAAATAAAAGCGTTGGGCACGGTAAATGTAGCGGCCATTGAGGAATATCAAGAAGTATCCGAACGTTATGAATTCTTGACTTCCCAAATTGCAGATGTAGAGAAATCGCGCAATGAGCTGAGAAAGTTAATCCACTGATTTAATCCATCAAATGAAAGAACTGTTTCTGGAACGTTTTGAACAAATCAATACCAATTTCAAAGAGACGTTCCAAACGTTGTTTGGCGGCGGAAAAGCCAATTTGGAATTACTGGACTCTGACAATGTATTGGAAAGCGGAATTGGCATTACGGTACATCCTCCGGGCAAAATTGTGACCAACATTGAATTGTTGTCCGGTGGTGAGAAGGCTTTGGTCGCCATTGCACTGTATTTTGCCATTATGAAAGTAAGTCCTCCGCCGTTTTGTATTTTAGATGAAATTGAAGCGGCGTTGGATGATGTAAACGTATCACGGTTTGCTTCTTATTTACGCAAAATGAATGATAATACACAGTTTGTTACCATTACACACCGCCGGGGCACCATGGAAGAAGCGGACGTTTTATATGGCGTTACCATGCAGGACCAGGGGGTATCGAAATTGTTAGAGCTGGATGTAAGCGAAATTGAAGAAAAATTAGGTTTATAATACTAATTTGAATTAAGGAGTAGATGAGCTTATGGGATTTTTTAATAAAATCAAACAAGGATTAAAGAAAACGAGAGAGAGCATCCAGGCTCAATTGGCTCTATGCTCAATTCCCTTTACAAAAATTGATGAGGAATTGTTTGAAGAGCTGGAGGAGCTTCTGGTAATGGGAGACGTGGGTATGCCCACGGCTGAAAAAATTTGTGCGGAGTTAAGAGCACGCGTGAAAGAAGAAGGCGTCACCGACCCGCAGTTGATTATGGGTATGATTCAAGACATTGTTGCAGAAATGATTAGCGGCGATGAGGAGTTGCATATTCAGACAAAACCATCTATTATATTAGTAATCGGCGTCAACGGTGTAGGTAAAACCACAACCATTGGTAAAATGGCGCTGCGCCTGCAAAAAGAAGGAAAAAAGTCATTTTGGGTGCTGCCGATACGTTCCGTGCCGCTGCGATTGAACAATTGGAGGTTTGGGCAAACCGTGCACAAGTGGAAATGGTAAAACGTGACGAAGGTTCCGACCCCGCTTCCGTTGTATTTGACACCATTGCAAAAGCAAAATCAGTTGGAGCAGATGTAATTATTTGCGATACAGCAGGCCGTCTGCACAATAAGAAGAATCTAATGGACGAATTGGCAAAAATCAGCCGCATCATTGACAGAGAGCTTCCGGACTGTGACAAAGAAGTATTGCTTGTACTGGATGCCACTACAGGTCAAAATGCGGTCAATCAGGCAAGAGAGTTTAAAAAATGCCGCCGGTATTTCAGGTATTGTGCTGACAAAGTTGGACGGCACTGCCAAAGGCGGCGTAGTGCTTGCCATTCGAGAAGAATTACAGCTGCCTGTAAAATTCATTGGTGTAGGTGAAAAAATACAAGATCTTCAGCCATTTGATGCTCATGCATTTGCTGCAGCATTATTTGAAAAAAGAAATGATGACGAGCCGGAAGCAGATGAGGATGAAGAAGACGAGGATTTTGACGATTTTTATAAGGATTAACGTTTATGAAGTTTATCATAGCAACCCATAACAAAAAAAATTAGCGGAAATGGAACGTATTTTGAATCCTATTGGGATTGAGGTTTCCACTGCACAGCTACAGGAAGTAGACGAAACAGGAACCACTTTTGCGGAAAATGCGTATCTAAAGGCAAATGCTGCATGCAAAGAAACAGGATTACCGGCCATTGCAGATGATTCGGGATTGGCAGTAGACTCTTTAAACGGCGCCCCCGGAATCTACTCTGCCAGATATGCAGGTGAACATGCGACAGACCTGCAGAAAATGGAGAAATTGTTGTACGAATTAAAAGACGTACCAAAAGAAAACGGACTGCTCGTTTCGTGTGTTCCATTTGCTGTGTGTTTCCAAACGGAGATTGTATTACCGCAGAAGGAACTTGTGAAGGAACTATCGCATTTGAATTGACTGGTGACGGCGGATTTGGTTATGACCCAATCTTTTGGTGGGAGAACAATCTTTCGGTCAGTTATCCAATGAGGAAAAGACCGTATGAGTCATAGAGGAAAAGCACTTATGCTGTTTTCTCAAAAATTACAAGAGTATTTGAATAATTGATAAAAAGGAGCATACCATGCTAACAAGTAAACAACGCGCTTATTTGCGTGCTATGGCAAATTCTATCGAAACCATTTTGATGGTTGGAAAAGGCGGCATTAGCGACGACATTGTAAAGCAAGCAAATGATGCGTTGAAAGCAAGAGAATTGATTAAAGGAAAAGTGCTGGAGACAGCGCCGCATTCTCCGCGCGATACAGCAGAAGAAATTGCAGAAAAACAAAGTCTGATGTGATTCAGGTGATTGGTACAAAGTTTATTTTGTACCGTAAGAATCAACAAGACCTAAAATTGTTTTGCCGAAATCTAAGAAAAAATCATAGATTGGTCGTGATGTGCTGTGATGCAGAAAATTGCAATTTTGGGCGGTACGTTTAATCCGATTCATAATGGTCATTTGCATTTAATCAAACGGTTTTCTGAAAAAATTGGATTTGACCGTGTTATTTTGATTCCCACCAAAGTTCCTACCCATAAGGGAGAAGAACATTTGGCGGATGCAGTACATCGTGTCCGTATGTGCCGGTTGGCGGCAAAGGAATTCGGTTACGAAGTCTCTGATATGGAAGTGCAAAGAGAAACACCCAGCTACACAGTTTTGACGTTAGAAGCGTTAAAACATAAATTTCCCAATGATATGCTTTATTTTATTACAGGGGAAGATATGTTTTTATCTTTGCTGACATGGAACGACCCTGACCGTATTTTTCAATTGGCAACCATTTGCTCTGCGCCTCGCAGCATAGAGGAATGGGGAAAATGGAACAATATGCCCAAATTCTGAAAACGCACGGTGCAAATACGATACTGGCTAATATTGATTTTTTACCTATATCATCTACATTGGTCAGAACTGTATGGAAAAATGGAGAGGATATTTCCGACTTGGTTCCTGCAGCTGTTGTGAATTATATGAAACAATATGACTTGTATAAGGAGTAAGTCTATGAATTCAAAACAATATAAAGAGATTATTCGTCCGTTTTTGTCTGATAAACGTTTTCGTCACTCTGTTTATGTTGCGGAGGAATGTATTGCGTTGGCAAGCAGATATGGCGTAGATGAAAAAAAAGGCGGAAACAGTCGGAATTTTACATGATATTATGAAAGAGCTTCCAAAAGAAGAACAATTGAAAATGATGGAGGACTCTGGTATAATACTCACTGATGAAGAGCGCGACGTTCCAAAGCTTTGGCATGCAAAATGCGGATATTTGTATATGAAACAAGTACTGCATATTGAAGATGAAGAGATGCTTAACGCAGTACTGTACCATACAACCGCACGTGCTCATATGACCCAGTTGGATAAAGTGTTGTTTGTAGCGGACTTTATTTCAATGGACCGTGACTACGAAGGTGTAGAAAAATTGCGGATTTAGCAAGAGAAAGCCTTGATAAAGCAGTATTGGAAGGTTTAATATTTTCTATTCAGGATTTAACATCAGCTCATAAAACGGTACATCCTGACAGTGTAGCGGCATATAATTGGGCAATCAAACAGTTTGATTTATAAATTCTAATTTATGAACGCAATTTTCTAACCGGCAAAAGAAAATTGTTGACAAAGCGATATTTGCCGGAGAAATGGTGGGAGTGCATGACATCTTTAGAATTAGCAAAAGAAGCGGCAAAATATTTAAATAACAAAAAAGCAGAAGAAATTAAAATTGTCAAAATAGAGGATATTTCTTCCCTGACAGATTATTTTGTATTTGCAACAGGTACCAGCAATACTCATGTAAATGCATTGGCGGATGAATTGGAAGTCGGTCTGAAATCTGTAGGCATTATGCCTGACCATATGGAAGGTTACAGAGCAAATTCTTGGGTGTTAATGGATTATAACAGCGTAATTGTTCATATCTTTACACCTGAATCCCGTGAATTTTATGACCTTGACCGTTTATGGCAGGACGGAGAATCTATTGATATGAGCTTTTTAAATTAGGGGAAATTCTGTGAAGTACGAACATCAACCATTAGAAGAAAAATGGCATAAAAAGTGGGAAGAAGCAGGAGTTTTTCATGCTTCCAATCAATCAGACAAAGAGAAATATTACGCACTGATTGAATTCCCTTATCCGTCAGGACAAGGGCTGCATGTAGGACATCCGCGTTCTTACACTGCAATTGACATTATTGCAAGAAAGCGCCGCATGCAGGGGTATAATGTGCTGTATCCGATTGGCTGATGCATTCGGTTTGCCTACTGAAAACTTTGCAATTAAAAATCATGTACATCCCAAAATTGTAACAGAACAGAATATTGCGCGTTTTAAACAGCAATTGATTTCTTTGGTATTTTTTTTGACTGGTCCCGTGAAATTAACACCACGGACCCGGAATACTATAAATGGACACAATGGATTTTCCTTCAGTTATTTCAGCACGGTCTTGCTTATAAAAAAGAAAATGGCTGTAAACTGGTGTACTTCTTGCAAGTGGCAAAAGCTTGCAAATGAAGAGGTAGTAAACGGTGGTTGTGAACGCTGCGGAAGTGAGGTTTGTGCGTAAGACAAAATCTCAATGGATGCTGAAAATTACAGAATATGCACAACGTTTGATTGATGATTTGGATTTGGTAGACTATCCGGAACGTGTAAAAGCACAGCAAAGAAACTGGATTGGCCGTTCCACAGGTGTACAAGCCAAATTTGCTACCACAGCAGGCGACACAGTAGAGATTTATAGCGCCCACTCGTCCGATACGATGTATGGCGTTACATATATGGTTATCTCTCCGGAGCATCCCTTGATTGAAACTTGGAAAGATAAACTTTCCAACATGGATGAAATCCGTGATTATCAGAAGCAGCTGCAAAAAAAAATCTGATTTTGAACGTACAGAGGTTGCCAAAGAAAAAACGGGTGTGGAATTAAAGGGTGTAAAAGGTATCAATCCCTTGACACAAAAAAGAAATTCCGATTTTTTGTTTCCGATTACGTTTTAGTTTCTTATGGTACAGGCGCCATTATGGCTGTTCCGGGTCATGACGCGCGTGACTGGGAATTTGCAAAAAAATTCAATCTTCCAATTGTTGAAGTTGTAGCAGGCGGCGACGTACAAAAAGAACCATTTACTGAAAATCAAAACGGTACCATGGTGAATTCAGATATTTTAAACGGCTTAACCGTTGAGGAAGCAAAGAAAAAGATTACAGCATACTTAGAAGAAAAAAAGGCATTGGACGTACAAAGGTAAACTTTAAACTGCGCGACTGGGTATTCTCACGGCAGCGTTATTGGGGTGAACCAATTCCGATTGTACATTGCGATAAATGCGGACAAGTTGCGGTTCCTCAGGAGCAATTACCATTGAATTGCCTGATGTAGATTCTTACGAACCAACAGACAACGGAGAATCTCCGCTTGCCAAAATGACGGATTGGGTCAATACTACTTGTCCAAAAATGCGGTGGTCCTGCAAAGCGTGAAACAGATACCATGCCTCAATGGGCCGGTTCTTCCTGGTATTTCCTTCGTTATATGGACCCGCATAACAATAACGCCTTGGCAAGCGCAGAAGCTTTAAAATATTGGGCTCCGGTTGATTGGTACAACGGTGGCATGGAACATACCACTTTGCACCTGCTATACAGCCGTTTCTGGAATAAATTCCTCTATGATATTGGAATTGCGCCAACCAAAGAGCCGTATGCCAAACGTACCAGTCATGGTATGATTTTAGGTGAAAACGGCGAAAAATGAGTAAATCTCGTGGCAATGTAGTCAATCCGGATGATATCATACATGAATACGGTGCAGATACCATGCGTTTATATGAAATGTTCATTGGTGACTTTTGAAAAAGCAGCTCCTTGGAGCACTGCAAGTATCAAAGGCTGCAGACGTTTTCTGAAACGCTTTTGAATTTGCAAGAAATCATGACATCAGAGGAAGCGCTCAGTCCTAAATTGAAGCTTCTTCCATAGAGCCATCAAAAAGATTGGTGAAGATATTGAAGCTTTTAAAATTCAACACAGCAATTGCAACATTAATGGCTTTGTTAAATGATATTTATGATATAGGTTCTGTCACCAAAGGCGAATTCAGATTATTTACCATATTGTTAAATCTATTTGCACCTCATATTTGCGAAGAAGTATGGGAGCATTCAAAGTTGGGCGACGGTATGGTTTGTCAGCAGCATTGGCCTGAATATGATGAAAGCAGATGTGTAGATAAAACCATTGAAATTGCAGTTCAAGTATGTGGAAAAATTCGTTGCAGATTAGAAGTTGCGGCAGATATTGATGCAGAAAGTGCAATTGCAGCTGCAAAGGCAGATTTAAAAGTAGCGGCAGAACTTTCAGGCAAACAAATTGTAAAAAGAAATTTATGTACCGGGTAAACTGGTCAATATTGTAGCAAAATAAAAAAACAGGCGCTTCAAAACGAAGCGCCTGTTTTTTTAGATAGTAAAATTATAAAGTTGGTAAAAAAAAAAGGCCGAATCTTTCGATTCGGTATTGCCTTTTGTTAGCATTTATTTTCATTGATTAAGTGGGGAAATCAATGAGCAAGCGACATTGCCTCTTGACTACATCTATAGTATACCTTTTTATCTTGATAAGGTGTGACCGAATTATGAACAGATTAGTATAAATTTGTAAATTGTTCTATTTTATATGTCAAAGTGATGCATATGCGCTACATTTATTACGTGGTGAAAACAAAAAATGATGCGCAGAAAAAAAGTCCTTTATTTGGAAAAAAAGGTAGACATTTTTTACACACTGGATTATTACCAAAAATAGAAAATAATTAACGCAGTTAAGCCTTTTCGACATTTTATCATATCTATAATAAAAAGTCTACTTAATGTCTGCTTATTATTTCATTTGGAACAATACTGGTATAGAATCCATAGAATACGGTTTAAGAAGATATAAATGAAACCTGCAGCAATATTAATATGATGATATATGTTACATGGTTAAGCCTGAAGTATGAAAGGAGTGTGTAACAAAGTGAACATGTAAAAAAATCCAGGCATATTCTTTGTATGTTTGTGCATGCTGCTGATACTTACCTTATTACCTCTCTCAATTGATTGATACAGTAAGCGCAGCATCAAATAAAGCTTTAGGGAATGAAGAAACAGGTTCTGTTGCTGTAGAATATTTAAACGAAGAACGTACAGAAGCAGAAATTACTTATCTCATCCATGCTGAACCAAAAGAGCCGGTAAATGTTATCTTTTTGGTAGACGCGTCCGATACAGGTAAGCAGTCGACACAAGAAGCAGGAGCTGTCATTGCAGGATGGAGCGGAAAATCCAGTGACATGGTGTATGCTTATGGTTCCAATCCGGTAAAAATTATTACATATGGCGGCGAACAAACAAACGAAACGAACTGGTTAGAGACAGCCGCAGAATATGACGCAAATTCTTCTTTAACTCAAATTGGTGGAGAAGCAAACGAGTTAACTGCGGTAGATAAAGCGCTGGAAGCAATACAAGAAGTAAAAAGAGATGAATAATCATCCAACCGTTATTTTTTGGGCACTTGGTTCTTCTGTCAATAAAGAAGCCGAGCTTAGCGATAAATTAACAGAACTTGACGCTGCATTGGGAGATAACGGTGCTTTGGTTACATATCAATACAGTAAAAACCGTAAGCAATGTGTTGAATCAGTTTGCTGATGAAGCAAAAGCATTGAAGAATTCTATTCCAATGAATTATTGGTATCTTTTTAGTAAAGCATTATTTGATCATCATGAAGGAACAATGAATTTAACCCTTTCACAAAAATCAAACAATGATAGAAGAAATTACAGAAGTAAGTGCAGAACCAATTAAAGTAACGCTTGTATATGGAAACACGGAAGCTACGATTAACCAGGATAAAAAAGGTGTTATCATTCAAACAGGAGATTTTAATGCAGGTGATACACTGCAGGTAAAATTAAAAGTAAGATTAAATCCGGAGACAATGGGGCCGGAATGTGTATTTGATGAGCAGACGTTTACTACTACCTATTATACAGGTCTGATTGATGAGACAAATCAAAATGGAAGTATCACGTTTCCTGAGGTAGTTTTAAATAAATCTGACCTTACCATTCGTTATGAGTTGGATAATGTAACAGGAACGGTACCTCCAAATCAATCTGCTGCTTCCGGTACTGTTATAAACACTTGCTGACGCATCTGATATTTCAAAAGAAGGCTACACTTTTTGGCGGCTGGATTGTTACGGAGGGCACATATGCAGGTACACGTTATTCTGCTGGTGAAAGCATTACTATGCCCGATGAAAATATAACTTTAAAACCTGTTTGTGGACAAACTGGGGTATTTCTGGAAGTGTGACAAGTTGAAAAGGCGCCTGCTAAAAGTAATCAAATCATGGAAACAGCCGGTTTAAATCAAGTGCTGGATTTTAGTGATATTCTTATCAATGGAGAGCTTGTAGGCGACAAAGTACATTCTGTTACCTTCGAGATGAATTATTAGACTATATGGACGACGCATCTGCGGAGGACTCCAGAAAAAGTGATCTGTAAAAGACAGAGCTGACATTGTCTACGCTCGTAATATTGCAGAAGAAGGAAGTTCTGTTATTGCTTATTTAGTAGAGGATGATAAAACAAGGTTTGATATGTATGTAAGTGCAGAAGGCGGGAGTAAAAAGCTCCTTCTGACATTCGAGCTTTATTTGCACAATATAATTCGGATACCAGTACATTAGAACAGGCTGGAATGCAAACCTTACAAAGATAGATTTTGCGGGGAATTTCGATACATCTGAAACTACCACTATGGATGTATGCATTGTTTTACGGTTGTACCGGTTTAACTACAGTGCTTGGTATGGAACAATTCAATACGCAAAATGTAACAAATATATCCAGATTATTTACAAACTGTTCTGCGATTGACAATATTGATTTAAGCGCATGGGATACCTCTAATGTGACAACTATCAGCAGATTGTTTCAGGGATGTACCAGTTTAAGTAATGTACGCTTAAACTGGAGTGAGACCAATACAAAAATTTTTTCAGATATCAGTTATGCATTTTATAATTGTAAAAATTTAATATCTCTGGCCGATACAGGCATCGAATCTTGGTGCTGCCAAATGTGACGGAAGGTTCTGCTGTATTTTACAATTGCACACAGCTGCAATCTGCAAATTTAGAACGTTGGAATCCTACTAAAATTGTCAATTTACCATGGTTGTTTTATGGCTGTGAAAAACTTGCAGGAATTTAGTTTAGACGGCTGGAGGGTTCCTTCTTTATTGAGTTTACAGCAAGCGTTTTCCAGCTGCACAAAATTAGAAGTGATAGATTTAAGCAGTTGGACAGAAATTCATTCATTGAATAGTTTATATGGTACTTTTTTCAGGTTGTACCAATGTCAAAGAAATTAGAATACCGAATATTAAATCCGGTTTTAAAACGATGTTCTTTTATTTTACCTTTGATGAATGTACCTCTTTAGAATTATTAGATATTTCCGGCTGGATTTTAGACGGATGCAATGAAAAAAAAAGTGGCTAATAGTGGCGGGGCATTTGATCTGACTACTGTCTTTTGGGGTAATACATATCCCGCTGGTCCGTTTACATTGCTGGCAGATAACTGGGAGGTCACAGTCGATGAAGTTCTAACAAATGCAGACCAGAAATTGGAGGTTCCATGGTATGATAGCCGAACCGATTTCAAAGCAAATGTTTCCATAAACAATTGGAATTTGAATAATACAGTGCAGGATTTATCCGGTCTTTCAAGAGGCTGGAGCGTATTGGGAAGAAAGGACCAAATTACCGAACTAAAAGGCTGGAGCGGATTAAGCGGGTAACAAGCATGGAAGGATGCTGAAAGGACAAAGCAGGCTGGAGAGTATCCATCACAGAAGCAAATATGCCAAACCTAACAAGCACAGCCAATATGTTCAGCGGATGCACCAACTTAACAGAAGTGGATTTGAGCGGATGGACAGGAATGGAAAGCCCAGCAATCACAGGAATGTTTACCAACGCTCCGGTAAATATTAATTTGACAGCAGATAACGATGCAATCGGAACAGCAATCAAAGAAGAGTATGAGAAGAATACATCTTCCGTGAGAAAAAAACAATGGAGAATGCAGGCGTAAAATCCATTGGTAAACATAATATACAAAGAAATACCAATCCTACAGAGCCCAAATATACAGCAGAAGAAGATACTTCGATGTATGGTACAATAGAGCAACCATTGGTAAAAGAAGTCAATAAAGAAAACAATGAAATACGTTGGCATGAAGAGGAAACACCTGCAGGAACAGAGCTATATCTGAAAACAACAATTCAGTATGTGGGGGATATAGGAGCAAAATCAGAAGATATCAATTTAGAGGTAGTATTGCCCCAGGGAATGGTACCTGCAGAAGAACCTGAAGTGGTAATAGGAGGCTTTCAATATATAGGAGAGAACACCGGATATAGAAGCGGTACGGTAGAGGCAGCCCCCACATTAAGTACCAATGAAGCAGGAAGAACAGTAATGACAGCAAAAGTGGGAAGCATGTACACGGGAACAGAAATAGAAATGAGCTTTAAAGTAAAATTGGAGGATGTAGAAGAAACAGGGCAATATAAGTTATGGGATGTAACAGCCACAACCAAAGATAAAAAATTCAACAGCAGAAGACACACTGCGCTTCTGGGAAGCTGTGACTACAGAAGGAACAGAATATCCAATTACGATAGAAAGCACAGGAACAGGACAAGCGTGGACAGATGTGAGCAGGGCAGCACCGGGAACACCAATTACGGTATATACACAGGGTGGAACAGTAGAAACATCACAGCCACAGACAGCAATGGAACTACAATTGATATTTCAGAGGCAGAAAAAGTGCGCATAGCGGGAACAATGCAAGAAACAAATCAATATACATTCCAAATGCCGTCAGCGGCAGTGACGGTAAAAGTGGTATTTGCTCAAAGTCAACAGCTGCAAACACCGGGAGAAACTCCACAAACAGGGAATATGGAAGGAACAGGAGGAATGGAGAGTCCCCGGACAGGAGATACAAACAGTATGGTTGCAGTTATTGCAGCAGTAAGTATATGTGCGGCAGGAGTGCTTTTATATATGCTTTCCAAAGGTAAAAAGCAGAGATAACCGCAAATAGAGTTCTCTTTAATAAATAGCTGTAGCTGCTCTATTATTCATAGCTTTAGTAAGCAAGGGAGAAGTGAAAAAACTTCTCCCTTGCTTTTTGCGTTTTTTTGACACAATGAGACCGAAATATGCAATTTATACAATATGAAAATGTGTACAAAATCTTTGGGAAATATATTGACATGGGAAATAAAATTTGCTATTATTTAGGTTAGCGAAAGCTAACTGATGAGATCAATCATTCTAAATCGTTTGGAGGATCTCTTTTATTTTCATCAATAGTTAGCTAAGACTAACTTTGGTAGGGGGAGCGCTTTGAAGAAAATTGCAATTTATGGAAAAGGCGGTATAGGAAAATCTACCACAACGTCCAACTTATCTGCAGCATTTAGCAAAGAAGGTTATAAAGTGGTGCAGATAGGTTTGCGACCCAAAATCAGATTCCACAAAAATTTGATGGGTGGCAAAGGGATTCCCACCGTATTGGAACAAATAAAGGCAAAAGGGGGATGATTTGAAAGTAGAGGATATTGTATTTACCGGATTCGGCGGTGTTCTATGCATTGAAGCAGGTGGTCCTACTCCCGGAGTTGGTTGTGCCGGCAGAGGCATTATTACAGCATTTGAAAAATTGGAAGAACTTCAATTTTTGAAAAGTATCAACCTGATGTTGTACTGTATGACGTATTGGGTGACGTAGTTTGCGGCGGTTTTGCAATGCCAATTCGCGGCGGATATGCGCAGGATGTGTATGTAGTATCATCAGGTGAGATGATGTCTCTGTTTGCAGCCAATAATATTGCAACTGCAATTAAAGGGTTTGGCAAAAAGAGGTTATGCTAAATTACAAGGTTTAATTTTAAATAAGAAAAATATTGAGAACGAAGATGAAATAGTAAGAAAGGCATGTGAAGAAATAGGTACATCAATTGTGGCAACCATTCCAAGATGCGGAGATATTCAAATTGCGGAAAATCAAGGCTGCACTGTTTTAGAAGCATTGCCTGAATCTGAAATGTGTGAAATTTATCGTGCTTTGGCAAGAGATATGATGAAAGTGGGGAAATAGAAATGAAAATGAAAAAAGGTGTTATTGGTGTTGCGGCTGCATTAGCTGCAATTTTAATGGTAGCTTCAGGTTGTTCCAGTTCCGGTGGCTCAACAGAATCGGGGACAGATACAACTTCTACTGCTGTTTCTGCTACAAATCAGCAATCCGAAGGATTTGAAATCAAATATCCTGAATCATTACAAGAACAATTTGGTGAAAGCTTAAAAATGGAAAAAACCGGAACGTATTATTGTTATGACAGCGGGTCCTGTTATGACTTTGTACGAAATGGGTGTGGACATGGTTGCTATTCCAAACTCCTCTATTACTGAATGGCCGGATGATTTGAAGGCAGAACGTCTTCCATTCGGCATGAATGAAATTGATATGGAAAGCATCATTGCTTTAAAACCGGATCTTGTTATTCTTTCCAGCACAAATAAAGAAAAAAATACGGCAATACATTAGAAAGCCAAGGCATTGCTTGTTACTATGTAAATGCAGGTCCAACAGTGCAATATGATGATATCAAAACAGAAGTACAAATTTTAGGTGAAGCATTTAATAAAAAAGAAGAAACTGATGCTATTATGAAGAAATTTACTGACCTTGAAACCGATATGGCAGCATTTAAAGAGAAAAAGCGGCGGTAAATCTGTTGGTATCCTCTTCTCTTATCCACCATCATATATGCAAGGCAGCGGCGGTTACCTAGGCGATATGTTAGAAAAACTTGGTTATGTAAACATTTCGGATAAAGACGGTCAAGCTACTTCAAATGCACAATTGAGTATGGAAGACTTAATCGTTGCAAATCCTGATTTGTTGTTTGCTGTTTCTCCAACAACCAAAAAACAGGTGATGATTTAAAACTTCTTACGAACAAGAATTTGCAAATAACCCTCAGACTTGGAACCAATTAAGTGCCGTTCAAAATGATAAAGTTGTTTACTTAGGAAGCATTTATGCAAAATCTTCCGGTATTAACATTATTGATGACATTCGTTCTTTGATGAACCAATTAGAGCAATACAATTAGAAATAGGTTGTTTTAAATGAATAAAAAACAGAAACATGCAATCAAAGTCAGTGTTTTTTTATCGTGGTGCCAATTTTAATTTTCGTTTTAGCTATTTTAGCTTTAAGAATTGGTAGTGTAAATTATTCAACAGCAGAAATTTTTAACGGTTTTATTTGATGCCAACAGTTCAGTACATACAATTATTATAGACCTTAGATTACCAAGAGTAATACTGGCGATTATCATTGGTATGTGTTTGGCTGCTGCAGGCGCTTTATTACAGGCGGTTATGCAAAACCCTCTTGCAGACCCCGGTATTATCGGTGTTTCATCAGGCGCCAGTACGGCGGCAACTATCATCTTTTGGTATTTCCCAGCTACCGCTTCTGTGCCGATTTTTTCCTTCGTTGGTGCGGCCGGTGCTTGTGTACTGATTTATTTATTGTCTTGGAAAAGGGTGCTGACCCTGTCCGAATTATTTTGGCAGGTGTAGCTATTAATACCATGTTAAGCGGCGTTACCTCCTTTTAACTCTCATGAACTCTGACAGCTTACAAGGTGTGCTCTCTTGGTTAAACGGCAGTCTTTCCGGAAAATCTTGGTATCAAGTACAGACCATGGGTATTTACGGCGCAATTGGTATTGTATTGGCATTATTGTGTATCAAAGGTGCAAATGTATTGCAGCAGGCGATGATATGGCGAAAAACTTAGGTACCCGTGTCAATTTGACTCGCGTACTGCTTTCCGCGGTATCCGCATTTTTAGCTTCTTCTACCGTTGCTGTCGTAGGTATGATTGGGTTTGTTGGTTTGATTGTTCCGCATGTTACCAGAATGCTTGTTGGTTCCAATCATAAGGTGATGCTTCCGGCGTCTTTGTTGCTGGGTGCGTTTGTTTTTACTTGCAGCAGATACCATAGGACGAACCATAGTAGCTCAATTGAAATTCCTGTCGGTATTGTAATGTCGGTAGTAGGCGGTCCATTCTTCCTCTTTTGCTGCGCAGAAAAAAGAAAAGCAAGAGCATAATGACCATATTGGAAAGGAGAACCTTTTATGCAAATAAGTGCAAACCATTTAAAAATTGGTTATGATGATAAAATTGTGGTTCCCGATTTTGATGTTGTAATTCATAAACATGATATTACAACGTTTATAGGTCCCAATGGATACGGAAAATCTACAATTTTAAAAGCACTCACGCGTATTTTTAAAATGTGGGGGTGTGATTGAAATTGATGGAAACAGCATTCATACTATGCCAACAAAAAAAGAGGTAGCGAAAAAATTGCTATTTTATCTCAGCAGCAAACCATGCCGCCGGACATTACCGTAGAAGAATTGGTTGGCTTTGGAAGAATGCCATATCAAAAATTTCTTCAAAGATTATCTGATGAAGATAAAAAATTGTAGATTGGGCTATGGAGGCAACCAGTGTTTCTCATATGAGAAAACGCAGCATTTTTGCATTGTCAGGCGGTGAAAAACAGCGTGTTTGGATTTCTGTAGCACTGGCGCAAAAACCTGAAATGCTGTTTTGGATGAACCGACAACTTATTTGGATATCCAGCATCAAATTGAAATTATGGAATTGGTGCAAAAGCTGAACAAAGAGACAGGGATTGGAATTGTCATGGTATTGCATGATATTTCTCAAGCTTTGGAAGTAAGCAGCCAAGTTGTTGTGATTAAAGATGGAAAAAATATGCGCATGGTACTCCGCAGGAAGTAATTACGCCTGAAATGCTGCGAGATGTTTACGGTGTGGAAAGCAGAATTATTCCCATTGAAGGCAGACGTTGCCTATTATATGTTATGACGGACTATGCCATATAAACTAATTACAGAAAGGACTTTTTGTTTTGGTAAAGTTAGAGTCACTTAAAACATTATCTCAAGTGGAGTCAATCAAAGATGTAAAACCTCTGGCAAAAACAGTTTTTCCCGGTGCGCACTGTCCTTTATTTGGTTCAGCACTGATTTTAAAAGGTGTAACGGATGCACTTATGATTGTAATAGGTACCGATGAATGTACTTATTATACGAAAAGTTCTCTTTAGGATATGACAGCTTTGGCGGTATGGATGGGCGTTGTGTCTCTTTGGTATTAGACCAACATGATGTTACATTTGGATGCGCAAAAGAAATTGGAAGCAGGTATCCGTCAAATGTATCAGGAACGCAAACCTTCCGCTATCTTCCTAGTTACTACTTGTGTGGTTGAAATTACGGGAGACGATGTGGATTCGGTTGGTGATGTACTTTCAGATGAACTTGGTATTCCGATTGTTACAGTACATACTGAACATTTCCGCTGTGAAAGTCACATGCAAGGAATGGAACGCGTATTGACTGCTTGTGCAGAGTTAATGGAACCTTGTGATGAACAAGTAGATGGAATCAATATTCTGGGTCACCGTTTTGGAGAGTTGGAAAAAACAGAATTTGTCCATGTATTACAAGACCATGATATTTGCGTTCATATGAAATTACCTTCTGATGAATGTACCGTGGCTGATGTGGCCAATGCTTCAGCAGCAAAGGTAAACGTTATTACCAATGCCATTGCGTTACCGTTGGCAAAAGAAAATGCAAACACGCTTTGGGATTCCTTACATTGAATTTTATAATTTTTTGTAGTCCTGATGCTGTATATCATGCTTACAAAGATTTATTCAATTACTTAGGAAAACCATTTCCCAAAAGAATTGGAAGAAATATCAGCATGCTTTGGCAACAGTAGCAGAAGCCAAAAGACGTTAGACGGAAAAGTTTTATTTACGGTAATACAACTTTACCCATATTTGAATGTATTGCTTTTTTGGTCAGCTTAGGTATGAAACCTCTTTTGGTTCAAACAAAAGAGATACCTGAAGAACAACAATGTTATATTGAGCAGATTAAAAATGCAGGGTATGACCCGTACATAACAAAGTCTGCAAATATTACACCGTTGCAGCCATTGTACGATATTTTAAAACCAACCTTTTATATTGGACATGAAAATCCAATGAATTTGATAAAAAGGGAATTACAGCTTACTTTGGACAAAGCCGCTAAAAAATTAGGCTTTGAATTAACAGAAGAAGTGGTTTCCGTATTTGTAAATGCAGCATCAGCGCCGAACCAAATTCCGGAAAGCATGCGTGCAATGATGGAAATGATGAAACAGGGGAGGCGTAAAACGTGGCTGAGACAGGAATTGTAAGATATTTGCCAACACCGTCTGACCGTATGGGATTGTTATGGACATTGCTTACGATTAAAGACGGCGTAATATTGGAACTGGGTCCTTCCGGTACTACCCACTATAGTATGGAGTCCATTTCTGAATTTGGAATTCCAATGCGCGTAATTTATATTGTACGCATATTGATGAAGATAATATCATCATGGGTGATACTGCTCGTTTTGAAGAAGCGATTATTGAACTTGATGGTGAGAGACATCCTGATTGTATGTTTTTGATGGGGTCTTCTCTTACTTCTGTCATTGCAACAGATATCAACAGGATATGCCGTGTGGTAGAGAACGATGTGTCTGCTAAATTGATTCCCTTTGACCAAGGCGGTTTTGTTGGGGATTACAGCTATGGCTTACAACTTGCTTTGACTTCCATTACAAAAGCGTTGGCAGAAAAAACGCAGGAAGTAAAACCACGCACTTTCAATATTTTGGGTGCAGGTATGGACAGTTATCGCATGAAGTCTGATGTAAAGGAAGTCTGCCGTTTAATGGAAGAAGCTTTTGGTTGGACTGCACACGAAATTATTCCGTGTGAAAGTACATTGGATAGTTTCCGTCATGCAGGTTCTGCTGCAGTGAATATTGTCATCAGGGATGAGGCGTTACCGGCAGCAAAAATATTGGAGGAACGTTGTGAAACCCCATATGTCACAGGTATGCCGTATGGATATCAAGGCACATTAAAATGGCTGGAACAGGTGGCTGCCTCTATTGGAGAATCTGTTTCTCCAAATTGATTGCGGACATACAAGAAAAAAGTATGGATTTGAGACGCATTAAAATGTGGTCAGAATGAATCAAATCAGAAACTGAAATTTGCAGTGGTAGGCAATTATCATTTGGCAAAGGGATTATCTCAATTCTTTGAGGGCGAACTGGGTATGACTCCAACTATCAAGTTATGTTCTCACTCCCTAAAAACAGTAAATGAACCTGATGAAACCATTGTATATTGTGAAGATGAAACAATCAAAATTCAGCAATTGGAATCGTTGGAAGATACCTTTATTGCTGCAGACGGTATTTCATTACATGTAGCAAAAGAAAATAACTATAAACTGCGTGTATCTTATCCGTCACCCGGATTTACACCTATAGCAAATCATCTGCCTCTGTGCGGTGAGTACGGAACTGATTTTGTCGTTGAAGAAATATACAATTATTTGAGAATGTTAAGGGGTAGTTCGGTGTGAAAGTAAGCATTTTATATTCTTCCAAAACAGGAAATACACGGAAGTTGGCATATAGTATTGCCAACGAACTAAGCGATTTTGAGATTACAATTACAGATATCAAAACTATGGAGAGCCTGCCTCAAGCAGATGCGTATCTGATTGGTTACTGGGTAGATAAAGCGCAGCCGAATGAAGAGGCGAAACATTGTATTGAACAAATTACAGGAAAACCTGTTGGACTGTTTGGCACGTTAGGTGCGTATGCTTATTCGTCACATGGCTCCCAATCTATGCAAAATGCCAACGCCATGTTAGGGGAAAGGGTGCACATTAATCGGCAGCTTTTTATGTCAAGGTCCCGTAGACCTAAGCTATTGGAACGTTTTAAAAGCTTGCCGCCGGATAATCCGCATGCGTTAACGCCTGAAAAGAAATTAAGACACAAAGTTGCAGCTTTGCATCCATCAATGATTTGGATGCAAAATATGCCCGCACAGCTATTTAGAGAACGATTGGAACAATTATCATAAAAAAGAGCTCTGCTACCACGTGGCAGAGCTCTTTTTTTGTTTATAATTAATAAGGCAGAGGTGGCTTTAATAATAATAGAATGATGATAGTCGCCCATACGATACAAATCATTGGGAGTGTAATCATAAATTTTTATGCTTTGTTTTATGTCGAATACTCAGCATTGTAAGATACATCAATGGTGCACCTCCAAATAGAGCAGTGAAAAGCAATGCTCGTTCGGATATACGGTTGTAATAATGTTTTTGCATTGCTCGTCGTTTATCAATAATGGTCATACTCATTGCAGCTATATTCATAATGACCAAATAAATGATGAGAGTTGTCCAAAAAATTTTCATTTTTACTTCTCCAAAGTTTCAGCTTTTACGCATATTTTAAATAAAGCGTTACTATCAATATAGCATAAGGCTTTGTCCTAACTATGAACGTATCAAAGTATTGCAGAATTGAAACATAAGGGGAATGCATTTTGATTAAGTTAATGAAGAACTATCCAAAGATTACAGCAGCCATTGTGTTGGTTTTTCGTATTGGTTATCTCTATTATTGTAAAACAATTGGTGCCTCTTTTTTGTGAATAATGAGGAACAGACTGTATCTTCACAAATAAGCAGTATAGCAACAGAACAAACGAATACAGAACCTATTGTCAGCAATACAGCGGAAGAAGAGGAAGAAATGCGGGCAGTATGGGTACCGTTTATGAGTTTGACTATGAGCAGTGAAAGTGATAAAAGTGAGGCTGCTTTTCAGAAGAAATTTGATGAGATTGTGAAAACATCAAAGGAAAAAGGAATGAATACACTGATTGTTCAGGTAAGACCGTTTGGAGATGCTTTTTATCGTTCTTCTTTATTTCCATGGTCACATCTTTTAACGGGCACACAAGGCAAGACCCTGGTTACGATCCTTTGGAATATATGGTGAAAGCGGCACATGAAAACGGTTTGGAAATCCATGCATGGGTGAATCCGCTTAGAATCCAACTCAATACCAATCCAGTGAACTGGCAGAGAATAACCCTTATACACAATGGAGTCAAGATGAATCTAAAAAAAGGTGGGTAGTCGAATATGAAAGTGGCAAATATTTTAATCCTGCATATACGGAAGTAAGAAAGTATATTGCAGACGGAGTTAAAGAGATTGTTCAGAATTATGATGTGGACGGAATTCAATTTGATGATTATTTTTATCCAACGCAGGACAGTGTCTTTTGACCAAGCGGAATACGATGCTTATAAAGAAGAAGCAAGCCAAAACGGCGTTCCTATGGAATTATTGGGTGGAGGCAGGCAAATATTAACGCTATGGTTTCCCAAGTATATGCAGAGGTCAAACAAACAAAACCGGAAGTAGTATTTGGAATTTCTCCGCAAGGCAATTTACAGAATTGTTTGAATATGGGAGCAGATGTTAAAACATGGTGCAGTACGCAGGGATACATTGATTACATATGTCCCCAATTATATGTAAATTTTGAGCATCAAGTGCTGCCGTTTGGTTCGGCGGTAAAAGAATGGAGAGATTTGGTTACCAATCCATCCATTAAATTATATTTCGGTTTGGGATTATATAAAGCAGGTTCTGATGTAGACGGAGGTACTTGGCAGAAATCGGATACCATTATAGCCGACCAAATTCAGGCGGGGAGAGAAGCTCAAGGGGATGGTTTTATGTTTTATTCCTATGATTATCTAAATCATGAGCAGACAGAACAAGAAGTACAAAATGCAGTAAAATTATTAAATTAATGCGATTGCTATATAAAAAGGACTTTTCTAAGTGAAAGTCCTTTTTTTCATGGTATTTATGATTTGATATGTGATATAGTGAAAATGGTATTCATGCAGTTGTCGGTATTCCGTAACAATCATTTTTCGTTTGCTTTTTGTAATGTGTACTGCAAAACAAGTTGGCCGCACAGATTTTTTTGTCTGAATGGAATTGAACAGGTGTATAATTTGCAGTATAACCCTCATATAAATTGGTATTTATTTCGCGTTCCACCAAAACATCTTGTATCGTACCGCATTGTTGGTTTAAAAATGCTTGTTTTGTTTGATTGGTTACGTGCATCATTTGTTTGCTGCGTGTTTCTTTTCACCTTTTTGTGATTTGATTCGGTGCATTGCAGGCTTTTGTTCCGGGACGCTGAGAATATGCGAATACATGAACTTTGGAAAAAGAAATTTCTTTTGCAAATTCCAGAGATTGCATAAATTCTTCTTCTGTTTCACCCGGAATCCTACCATAATGTCAGTTGTAATTGCAGCATTGTCAAATGCGTTACGAAGATTTTGAACAATGGTTCTGTATTCCTCTGTCGTGTAATGACGATTCATACGTTTTAAAGTTTCATCACAACCGCTTTGCAATGACAAATGAAATTGCGGACCAAGTTTTTGTTGTTTGGAAAGAAGAATAATGACATCTTCACTGAGCTGTTCAGGCTCCAAGGAGCCTAAACGCACGCGCTCGATTCCGTTTATGGCGCAAACTGCTTCCACAGCATCACAAAGATGTAAGTTGATATCTTGTCCAAATGCGGAAAGATTAATTCCTGTCAGAACAATTTCTTTATATCCTTTTTTTCAGATAATTGGGTGACTTCAGCAATTAAATCGTCCAATGGTTTTGAGCGTACTCTTCCTCTTGCATAAGGAATAATGCAGTAAGAGCAAAAGCGATTGCATCCGTCTTGAATTTTAATAAAAGCACGGGTACGTTCATAAAATTTTCTACGGACATACTTTCAAATTTTTCTTTTGTTTGGTGAGGGACAATGTCAATAATTCGTTGACGCGTAGATAAATATTGCAAAATATGAGGAAGTAAAGAAGAACGATTGCTGTTGCCAAGCACAATATCTGCATCGGTCAGGTCTTCAGCCAGTTCAGGGAATGCCTGAGGCATACAGCCGGTTAATACGATAACCGCATGCGGATATTCTCGACGGGCTTTATGAAGTGTCTGTTTTACTTTGTGGTCACTGGTGGAAGTAACGGTACAGGAGTTCAGTAAAATAATATCAACATCTTCGCCTGTTTGGCATGCGGAAAAACCACCCTGAAGCAATTGATTCAGCATGGCTTGCGTTTCGTATTGATTTACTTTACAGCCTAATGTAATGGTAGAAACTTTCATGGATACCTCTCAATTTTCTTTTGATATGCGTTGTTGGTCAATAAATTGAAACAATATATGGCAACTATGCATATTGATTCTATTTCATTTTAATGATAATATGGTTAAAAGAACAGTTTTACTGAAACGAATATACATGTTTATGGAGGGTCATTATGGAAACAGCGACAATTTTATTGGATAATGGCGACAAAGTAAATAGATTTGTAACTGCGATGAGTAAATATCGCTGCCCGATTCACCTTACCACAAAGCGTTACAAAGGTTGATGCAAAGTCCTTAATCGGTATTTTTGGTATGGATTTAACAAAACCGCTACTGTAGAAATTGGAACGCCCAACCACCAAGTGGAACGGGAGCAAATAGATGCGGTGTTACAAGATTTGGAAGAATTTGCAGTATCCGCTGCATTATAATTGGCAGGAGTATCCGTTTACTCCTGCTATTTTTATATTTGTTGTTCCAATTCTTCGCTTAGCTCACTCCAAGTGACCAGAAGCTGCTCACTTTCTTCTTTAAATGCATTCATTTGTTCGGTAATTTCAACAGCAGCTTGATAATCGCTGGCAATTTCAGGTTGCAGCAACGTTTGCTCCAATTTTGCAATTTCTTGCTCCAGTTGGTCAATTTTTTTTCTTCTGTACGTTTTAAAGCAGTTCTTTTTTTGCGGAGTTCAGACTCCCGTTCTTTGCGCAGTTTATAATCGTTTACTTTAGGTGTGATGATTTCCTGTTTTTTGCTGCTGAACTTTTTGATGCTCCAAATAAGTGTCATAGTCACCAATATATTGCTCAATTCCGTTTGGCGTAAGCGCATAAATTTTGTCTTGCATTTGATTGATAAAATAGCGGTCGTGAGAGATGATAAGCAATGTGCCTTCCTAGGCCTGTAATGCAGATTCCAGCGCTTCACAAGACTGAATATCCAAATGGTTTGTAGGTTCATCCAGCATTAAAAATTTGCTTTTGAAAGCATTAAAATCAGAAGTAAGACACGAGCGCGTTCACCTCCGCTTAATGCGGAAATCGGTTTGAATACGTCATCGCCAAAAAATAAAAATGCGGCCAATCCGCAGCGTAATTCTGTCTGTGTCATAGAAGGATATCTATCCCATACTTCATCCAGTACAGTTTTGTCTTCATGTAATCCGGCTTGAATTTGGTCATAATATCCGGTTTCAATATCGGCACCAAATTGAATACTGCCGCTGTCCGGAGATTGCATACCCAATAACGTACGGAACAGTGATGTTTTACCGCATCCGTTGGGACCAATTAAAAAATGCGCTCTTTGCGATGAATATCCATGGTAACATGTTTAAAAACAGGTTTTGAATCGTAAGACAACGAAATATCTTTTACGGTTAAAACATCGTTACCGCCTCGCTTTTGAATGTCAAAGTGAAACTCCATTGTCTCTAATTCATCAGCAGGTTTTCCAAAGTGTTTTCCAAGCGCTCTATCATTTTTAGTTTGCTTTCAGCTGTTTTGATGTTGCGTTCACGATTCCAGCGCCGTTGTTGCTCCACAATCCCGTAAATACGGTCAATTTCCTTTTTTGGTATTGTCATAATTGCGCTGTACGGTTAAATTGTGTTCTGCTTTTAATTTTAAATAGGTGCTGTAATTTCCTTTGTATATGGTAAGTTTGCCGTGTTCCAGTTCAAAAGTACGGTTGGTAATACGGTCTAAAAAATAACGGTCATGAGAAATGACGAAGACAGCGCCTTTGTAGGAACGTAAAAAAATCCTCCAGCCATTGGACTGAAGAAATGTCCAAATGGTTGGTTGGCTCGTCTAACAACAATAAATTTGCTTCAGACAATAACAGTTTGGCTAACTGCAATTTTGCTTTTTGTCCGCCGCTTAGTGACATTACGGGCATTGCCATTTGTTCGTCACTAAATCCCAAACCGAGCAACGTAGAACGGGTACGTCCGCGAAAGGTAAGCCCGCCTTTATGTAGAAAGGCATCGTTTAAAACTGCATGTTGTTCAATCAAATCACTCAGTTTGTCCGATGCACTTTGTAATTGTTGGTTTAAATACTCCAGTTCTTGTTCCATATCCAGCAAAGAAGAGAATACGTTTAATACTTCAGCATAAGCACTGATATCGGAATCACGGCAGACATGCTGCTCCATATAACCAATATTGGTTTGTTTGGATTGAGCAATACTTCCGTTATCAGGGGTTAATGAGCCGGTCAGCAGTCGAAACAGAGTTGTTTTCCCACCTCCGTTTACACCTACCAAACCAATTCGTTCGTTTTCTTGTATTTCAAAGGAAACACCACTGAATATCGTGTCTGTACCATATGATTTTTCTAAACCGCTTGCGCTTAATAATGCCATTGTTTTCCCTCATTACTTTGCTGTGTTAATCCTTATTATTATAATAAAGAATGTTAATGAAATCAAGGGAAGAGGGAGGATAACAGAACTTATAGATAGTTTTTCCACATATCAATGTAAGCCTGACTGTTTTCTATAAATTCTTCTGCAATTTCTTTTTTTTTTTGCTTTGGGCTGTTCCAGTTCATTTAACTTTTTGGTCATATCGATAATTCCCATGGTTGTGCCGTTAATCATCATTTCAGCAATATGCTGTTCTGAGGAATCCAGCAGTGTGTTCATTTGAATGGAACCCCAAAGCATTGTTTGTTCCATCATTTTTTCTTTACTTGGCGTAACGTTATATTCGGACATTGCCTCATTGGCTTTTGCTTGTAATTTTTGATATTCTGAACATTGGTCTTTTTTAATTCTTTTTTAAATCTTCCTTTTTAATCTTGGGTAAAAAAGAATGTTAATGGCATTATGCCCATTTTAGACGCTTTAGATACTTCGTTCAATAAATTGGTATTTTCGTGATGCATATATAAAACCTCCATAATATGATTTTCTATAGTTTGCGGAGATTTTTGGGATTTATGTATTTCTGCTTTTGTGAAATATAAAAAGCACATATTGGAACGATAATATGTGCTGCATTCAATGTTATATTTGTTTTGTTATATCATAGTTCTATTACCTCTAAATCATCAGGAATATAAAGATTACCCTGATAATATTGTTTTCCTTCTGCTGTATAAAGCTCTTTTCGATTTTTTATATTTTTATCTTCCGTATGATATAACAGCAAATTTTTACATTCATTTTATTTGCCAATTCGCAGGCGTCTTTCACGGTAGAGTGATGTTTTTGATAAGGCGAAAATATATCTGCCTGTGAGTATAAGCAGAATGCTTCATGTAAAAACCATTTACTGTTTTCCACGTATTGACGTTCACTTTCATGATACGGTTCATCTCCACAACACGTTAATTTTTCTCCATGGTCTAACTCAATACAAAAAGCCAAATTGTTTTTGCTTTTTTTTGAGTGTATATCAAAAATGTTATTTTTCTGTTTAAAATCATGCGCTCTTCTTTGTCTGTCACAGTAATCAAATGCAGTCTGTTACCTATAAAACGTGTTTCCTGTTTATCCAGCAATTTTTCTGCCATATCTGTTAGAAGGGATATTACTTCTTCATGTGCGTAAATATTAGCTTCTCCCGTATAGTTGCCACGATTCATATTTTGACATATCATACGCAGCATCCAAATAATTCCTAATAAGTGGTCAATGTGTTTATGTGTAACAAATATATCTTTGACTTGTGTCCATGGAATTCCGGCTTGCTTCAGTTGCCGCAAAAGTGTATTTCCTCCACCGCCGTCAACCAAAAAATAATTGCTGTTCTCACTTAGTATAAAACAGGTGTTGTAACATTCTGTCACTACGGCCTTTCCTGTTCCTAACATTATAATTTCCATACTTTATAAGAACTCCTTAATACGAAACTAAAATATATTTTTATATTATCACAGCTTTTCTTTGGTGTCATCTTTTTTATAGCTTGTTCATAAAGGTTATCATTATTAGATATTATATATTTTTATGCTTAAATTGGGGGAATACTATTTTTAGTAAAATAAAGATAAATGTTTTAGCATTTAAAAGTTAAAAATTGCATCGCAATTTTTTCTATGCTATAATTACAGCAATCAAACAGGGAGGAACAATTATGAAGTGTGGCATTTCTACATCTTGCCTGTATCCAATGGAAACAAAAGAATCACTTCAAACCTTAACTGATATGGGATTTCAAGAGTTTGAAGTTGTTTTTAATACATTTCGTGAAATACAATCTTCTTACACATTGGAGATGCGAGAACGCTTGGATGATTACGGTGCTGTTATGCGTTCGATACATCCCTTTACATCAGGATTTGAATCTGCTTTAATTTTACAAATTATCGTACGCGTTTTTTGGATGGTTTGAATTTTATAGCAGTATTTTGAAGCAGCTAATATATTAGGTGCTTCAATACTGGTTCTGCATGGACAAAATAATTGCGGCAGATATGGCGGAATTGAGGAAAAGGATTATTTAGAAAATATCTGGCGTTGTATGAACTGGGGCAGCAGTTTGGAATTACAGTAGCGCAGGAAAACGTAAATGGATTTCGCAGTGCCAATCCTTCTTTTATTCGTCGTATGAGAGAACAATTACAAAATTGCTGTGCATTTGTGTTTGATGTAAAAGCAAGCAGTACGTGCCGGATTCGACCCTTTATGACATGTGTGATGTTATGGGAAAAAATTTAATTCACGTGCATATCAACGATAATGCACCTTCACAGGATTGTTTGCTGCCGGGAAACGGAACGATGGATTATCCTCGTTTATTAAGGCAATTAAAGCAACAGGATTATCACGGCTCTTTTATTATTGAAGTGTATCGTAGAAATTTTGAGAAATTGGAAGAACTTAACAGTTCTGCAATGTATTTAAATGAAAATTATCCAAATATTTTGGATAAACAGGTTGAAGTTTATAGATTTTATATGATATAATCTTAAAATAGTAATCAACATGTGGAGGGCTGTTTTATGAAATGTCCGTTTTGTTTTTATGAGGAAAGCAAAGTTATTGATTCCCGTCCAACAGATGAGGGAGAAAGAATCAGACGGCGCAGAGAATGCTTAAAGTGCGGAAAACGTTTTACAACGTATGAGATAATTGAAACAGTACCTGTCATTGTGATAAAAGGGATAAGTCTCGCCAGGTATTTGACAGAAGTAAAATTCTAAGCGGCTTGATTCGTGCCTGTGAAAACGTCCCGTATCCATTGAAACATTAGAAAAAATTGTGGACGAAAATGGAGTTTACATTACAAAACTCGCCTGATAGAGAAGTTCCGTCGGAACGAATTGGTGAATTGGCAATGGAAAAATTAAAAGATATTGACGAAGTTGCATATGTTCGTTTTGCATCTGTTTATCGTCAATTCCAAGATATACAAACCTTTATGGATGAACTGAAATCTATGATGAAAACGAAATAATTCAGGTATAAAAACAGAGCCATGTACATGCATGGCTCTGTTTTTTATTGGTTTAAATGATTCTTTCGATATAGTGACAGTAAACCTTTTAACATTAATTTATCATCGTAAATAATGGAATGATTGCAATGTTTTACAATCATTCCGGCCAATCCTCCTGTTGCCAGTAAAGTTGGCATTTCACCCAAATCGGCGGCAATACGGTCTATAATACCGTCTATCATTGCTGCGGTTCCAAATATAATACCGCTTTGCATACAATGAGTTGTATTTTTTCCAATGATTTGTGGGGAGATCTAAGCTGATATGAGGCAATTGTGACGCTTGATTTGACAGCGCCTCTAAGGAAAGTCCTACGCCCGGAATAATCATACCGCCGGCATAGTTCCCTTGTTTATCAATGACAGAGACTGTGGTAGCTGTTCCCATGTCAAATATTACAATAGGGGTAGGGTATGATTCAATGCTGTGACAGCATTTACAATCAAATCTTTTCCCAATTGGTCAGGATTATCTATGGTTATGGATAAATCAGTTTTGATTTGATTGCTCACCATAATCGGTTCTTTCCGATTAGCAGTGCAACAGCAGACAAAATGGTCTGTGACAAATTTGGTACTACCGAAGATATAATGCTTCCTGTTATACTGATAACGCAACATGCCGTATTGCAAGGACGTCTTGAATCAATACAGCATATTCGTCAACCGTTTTGGTATGGTCAGATGAGATACGGGAAGTAAAGACAATTCCTCTGTTTTTGTATCAATAATTCCCAACACAATATTTGTGTTTCCAATATCCAATGCAAAAAATCATAACAATCCCTTTTCTTCTATTGTTTTTGACTTCGTTTTAGTTTTAATAATACTTTTTGCAATCACACACGTAATAATGCCTGCAATCACTGCTTCCGCAACCCCGTTGGTACCTACAACAAACATAATGGTACCCAGCAGAGCATCAGAAGCTATATTGTTTGCAGCGGCATAACTGTCGCCAAACATCAGGCCAATAAGTCCCATAACCAATATAGTGTTTACCATGGAGCCGCAAACGCCTGCTTCTGCAAGTGAGACAAATTCAGCTTTTACTGTTGTGCTTCATTAATTTTTGTAAACCAGCATATACAAAATAGGGACAATTCCCACCAAAATACGTGGAACAAAGCAAATAATTAAGCTGAGCCAACTTCCGTGTTCTTGTCCCGGCAACGGATAAAACGGTGTAAAAACAAATGAAGTTAATGCGGGACTGACTGTATTGGTAATTGCTGCAAATACCGAAAAGTGCACCTAATATGGCGCCTTTTTTTAGGTCCAAGCACAATAGAACCGATAATAACCGGAATATGGACGATAGTGGCTTTGATTACCACCAAAGGAATAAACCCAATGGGGTGAAGCCTAATACCAACACGATGGCCGCGAATAATGCCAATAGCACAAGATCGCGGTACTTTACATTTAATTTATTCAATTTACATTCCTCCTGCTGCTGCTCACAAGGATGCAGCGCAAATTCCTTTTATTATACTGAACAAATATATAAAATGCAATAAAAATGACAGAGTTGTTTTTATGTTTACTTTATTCGTGTGAATTAGATTCACAATCAGCTTTTTGTTATGTTGCTTCATAAATACGATATATATTGTTACCACATATTTTAGTACGATTTTATACACTTACACATTGTATTTTCTATTAGAAATATGGGAGATATCTTATATAGCATAGTTATTTGATATCACTGAAATAATCATAGCTTTAGGTTTATGGCACAATAAATGTTACTGTCTGTAAAAGTGATAATATAACTTTTTCGAAATAGAATATTGAAATTGTGATGATTGATATAAAAGGTCGTAAAATGTGTTTTTGGTAATTTTACTTTTTAAAACTATAAAAGTTTGGTATACTAAGTAAAATGATTGAAAGGTATGAACGGTATGTTGAAAAACAAAACAGTCTTGCTTTGCATTTCGGGAGGAATTGCTGCTTATAAATGGCACACGTTGCAAGTGCGCTAAAAAGCAGCACTGTAATGTACATGTCATTATGACCGAAAACGCAACCAATTTTATTACTCCTATTACGTTTGAGGAACTAACAGGGAATAAATGTGTAGTTCATACTTTCGATAGAAATTTTCAGCATAATGTGGAGCATGTGGCATTGGCGAAACAGGCGGATGTCTGCTTGATTGCTCCAGCAACCGCCAATGTAATTGCAAAATTGGCACATGGAATTGCAGACGATATGTTAACCACTACAGTTTTTGGCATGCAGATGTTCTAAAATTGTGGCTCCTGCTATGAATACGGCTATGTTTGAAAATCCGATTACACAAGATAATATAGAAACATTGCAGTCTTACGGTTTTACCGTCATTCCTCCTGCCGAAGGATATTTAGCCTGCGGAGATGTTGGAGCCGGTAAATTACCGGAACCGGATGTTCTATTGGAATATATTTATCAAGAAATTGCCTTTCAGAAAGATATGAAAGGACTTCGTGTGCTGGTGACAGCAGGTCCGACACAGGAGGCGATTGACCCTGTAAGATATATTACCAATCATTCTACAGGAAAATGGGGTACGCCATTGCCAAAGTTGCTGCACGTCGAGGTGCACATGTAACTCTGGTAACAGGAAAAACACATTTACAGCCTCCTATGTTTGTAGATGTTGTTCCTGTTATTAGTGCGGATGACATGTTTCAAGCAGTGGTCAGCCGCCATTTAGAGCAGGATATTATCATTAAGGCTGCAGCAGTTGCTGACTATAAGCCTGCGACATGTCATAAACAAAAAGTAAAAAAGAGTACGGAAGATATGACGCTTTCTTTAACACGTACGCAGGATATTTTGGCATATTTGGGTTCTCATCGAAAAGAAGGACAATTTTTGTGCGGCTTTTCTATGGAAACGGAACGTATGCTGGAGTATGCACATGGAAAATTGGAAAGAAAATTAATTGATATGATTGTAGCCAATAATGTGACAGAGGCAGGTGCCGGATTTGGAACGGCAACCAATATTGTAACATTAGTCACCAAAGCAGAAGAACAGGCTTTACCTTTTACAAAGCAAAGAAGAAGTTGCAGCCAACTTATTGATGCGATTATGAAGGCAAAGAGCATAAGATTTCGTAAAATAAAAATGATGTAACAAGAAGCCCTTTCCCTTTGATACAGTATTCCGTATCGTGGGAAAGGGCTTTGTTATTTCAACAGAGTGTTTGGGTAACTCCGATGAAAGCGTTATAAGATATTTTGTATATAGGGTAGTTCTGCTTCATTTAAATGTTGAACCATCTCAATAATACGGTTACATTCTGCCTGAATATCCGCTTCTTCTCCTAATTCTATAAAAGCCGGTAACGCTGCTAAGGAGCGGTCAATTTCTTCCAACTGCATATGAGACATGAATGTACACAACACCGCATGGTGATTTTGCCATTTTTCTTCTGCCTGTCTGCTGAGTGTAAGCGCTGTATCTTTATCATCTTGCAGAGAAGTATCGGCAATTTGTTCAATATCTTGTGTGATAGAATTCGTAATGGATTGGGTGGAAATGACTGCTAAAGTACATATTGTAATTAAGACTGCCAGTAGTCCTGCAGCGGCCCAAAGTCTGTTCATACAACGGATCCTTTCGCTTTTTCGATGATTTTATATTCGCCGCTTCGATTTGCAGTCATAATAAAAACATCTTGTAACTCATAGTGTTCCTGCTTTAAAATTTGATATACCCATTGTGTATCTTTTTTCACATAATTTTAAAGAAAAATCAGATATTTCACCATCACTGATAATGACGGTTTCAATTCCTTTATCCGGAACATGTAATTGCAGCATTTCTGCAGATACCGTGTCTTTTTCAGGTTTTTTAATTACACTGATTTTTCCGTTTGTTTCCATAATGGCATATGCGACATCCTGTAAGGAAAAACATCTTTTGCCGTAATTGTTCAAATAAATCTTCAATGGTAATGCGTAATCTGCGCATTTGTTTTTGGTCAACTTTGCCATCATTAATCAAGATAATGGGGCTGCCGCATACAGCTTTTCGGAATCCGAATGTTTTACCATTAATGCCGATACAACAATTTCTGCAATCACCAAAACGGCAATTGGCACAATACCGCTTACCAAAGGCTGTGCAGTATCTTGCATTGAATGGCGGCTATGTCAGAAATGAGCAATGTTACAACTAATTCAGATGTTTGTAATTCACTGATTTGACGTTTTCCCATAATGCGAATTGCAAGTATAATAAAGGTATATAATAAAGCTGCACGAATAATGGAAATAATCACAATCTATCACCCAATTTCTCATTTAATGTTAAGTATGATACGCTTTGGTATTTTTTATACAATAAACCTGCTGTATACGGTTATTTTTCCTTTTCTTAAGAAACATTTTAGTTTTATGTTTGCATAATTCACAAGTTGGATAAAAAGAGCAATTGCAAAGTGACAAGTTGCTTTTTGCAAAATAGCAGTTGGTTTAGTTTTGGATTTGCTTCTGGTAAAATTTATATAAGTGAATAGCCAGAATATGGGGGGAATTGAGATGGAAATATCCTATGCCGAACTGCATAGAAAATTAGGAATTAATGTAGCGTATTATAGAAAATTAAAAGGATTAACCCAAATAGAATTAGCCGAAATGATACAAAAAAGCCGTACATACGTTTAGCCAGCTTGAGGCCCCTCAAATGACAGTTAATATGACAATAGATGTGTTATTCAAAATAGCAGAGGTTCTTGAGGTACATCCTGCAAGACTGTTGGAGTGAACTTGTACATAAGAGAGGCGGAATGATGCGATGAAAATCTACAAAAATACAGAAGATTTATCTTTGGGAGAGAGAATAAAATATTTAAGAAAAGAAAACAACTTGTTGCAGGAAGATGTTACTGCTGCTCTCGGAGTTTGCCGTTCTACTTGTTCCCATTATGAACGTGGATTTTCTATACCAAGCATTTCCAAATCTATGAAACTGGCTGAGGTGTTTTCAAACCAGTATCAGCTATTTATTAACAGGAAACCAGATAAAAATATTGATAAAGACAAAAAAAGAATAGATAAAAGAGCAAGCTGAAAGGTTTGCTCTTTTTTTTATAAAATGAAAAAGTTGAATAAAATTGGCAAATTCAGTGAAAAGTATAAAGTAAACACTTGGAAAACAGAATGGAGGAAACAAATTGAGCAGGCAAGAGAAACAGCAAGATAATGTTCCGCAAAAATTTCCTCTTCCCTATTGGAAAACTTAGTTTACTTGCGCAAACAATTTGACGGAAGCATGGATTTTATCATCCGTCAGTTTAATATTGAAGGGACCAAAGCGGCATTAATTACCATTGATAATTTAATTGATAAACAAACCATTGCCGAAAGTATCTTAAATCCAATCCGAAGAGCCGAATTGAGTCATTTAAACGGAATGGAAAAAGATGAAAAGAAATTCGAGATAACATACTGACAACCGTAGATCAAGAGCAAATGGTGGAATTTGATACGTTACTGACCAAATTAATGAGCGGCTTTGCAATGCTGGCAATAGACGGATGCGATTTTATGCTTTCTATCGGCGTACAAAGTTTTGCTTTACAGGAGTATTAGTGAACCCAGCAACGAAGTAGTACAGAGGGGTTCCAGAGAAAATTTTGTGGAACCGTATGTGATTAATATTTCTATGATACGCCGTATGAAAACACCAAAATTAAAAATTCGAGCGTATGCAGATTCAATCAGAGAGTAAAAACAGATGTTTGTTTGTGCTACTTAAGAGATAAGGTATCTCCTCAAATATTAAAACAGTTAAAAAATAATATCAGCAAAATCAAATTGGAAACCGTAATGGCATCAGGATATATTGCACCGTTCATTGAACGCAGAGGATTATTTAACGGAGTAGGAGTATCTGAACGACCGGATACTGTGTGCGGAAAAATCAGCGAAGGAAGAATTGCCATTATTGTTGACGGTACGCCGAATGTATTGATTGTACCGCATTTGTTTATTGAAAATTTTCAAACGTTCGATGATTATGCAACTCGTCCTTTTTGCAACTTTTACGCGTTGGCTGAAAGTATTTGCGTTTTTCCTGTCTATTTTTCTGCCGGGATTTTATGTTGCCAGCGGAACGTTTCATCCTGAGTTTTACCTCAGGTTTTATTAACAAAAGTAGTGCAAGCTCAGGCTGAGACACCATTTTCTCTTATGATTGAATGTATTATGATTCACATTATATATGAGATTTTAAGAGAAGCTGGTCTAAGAGTACCAAAACCTTTGGGACATGCAGTCAGCATTGTAGGCGGTTTGGTCATTGGAGAAGCTGCCGTACAATCCGGTTTGGTAGGTCCTCCAACATTAATGGTTATTGCGCTAACGGCAATTTCTTCTTATGTAGTTCCAAGTCTGTATGAACAAACCGCTATTTTACGTTTAATATTTATCATCATTGAGGAACTCTGGGATTTTGGGGAATTACATTAGGTTTCTGTGCAATTTTAATCAGCTTATGTTCAGAAAGTATTTACAAGATTCCGTTTTCTGCTCCGCTTTCTCCATTTAATTTGAAAAGTATGCGGATGTTGCAATACGTGCCAGCTGGAAAATACTTCGTAAAGATGTAGAAAAAATACAAAATATGCCGGGTTCCAATGTAAAAAAGAAATGAGGCGTTTTTCATGAGCAGAAAATGTTTAATCAGCGCAGGCCAGTTATTTAGTCTACTGCTGGTCAGCAGCTTAATTATAATGGTAACTACCAATAGCACATGGACAGGCGGAGGCGATTTTCTTGACAATATCATTTCATGTGCAATTGCGTTTGCAGTAAACTTTATTGCAGTTATTCCGCTGGGATTGCTATACCGCAGAAAACCTACCATGAACATTTTGGATCATGGTTATCATTTAACCGGTTGGTTTGGTGCAGTAATCGCATTATTTTATGGTTTATACTTTATTACCATTGATTGTTATTATTTATCTGTATTTCAGGTATTTAATGCAAATATGATTGAACCTGAAATGCCGTCTTGGTTAATCGTTATTGCTGTATTGGTTGTGGCAGTATATGCAGCTTGGAAAGGTGTGGAATCTATTTCCAGAACTTCCGTTTTTATATTGGTCATGCTGCTCATAGGTTTTTCTTTTTATTTTGGTTACTTCTATTCCGCAAGTAAAATCAGAAAATTTTAAACCGCTGTTATATAACGGTTGGGACCAAACCATACAAAGTACCATGTTGTTTCTGGGCAGAAGTACAGGTCTTGCTACATTAGCCATTTATTACCTGCGACAAAAAGGAAACAAAAAATTGGTTTTACCGTTTGGAACGTAGTTACTTATTTGCTTATGAGTATAATTATGGTGATTATGGTTGGCGTTCTTGGTAATGCAATACAAACACAAATGTTTCCAATTTATACTCTGGCGGCGATATCAGGTATTGGTCCGTTTCAGCGTATGGATTCTATTTTTTTAGGTATTTGGCTGATGGGGTCTTTATCAAAATAGCCATTGATTTATATTTGTTCGGCAGTTGTATGCAGCGTGTATTTCATATCAAACGTGGTGGATTTTTTATCATAGGGGTGCAATTGCGGTTGGTCTCATATCTGTACTCATTACAAAATCAGTTGCACTGCAGCATTTGTTTTTCGATGTATATTTATTGGCACCGCTGACTTTGTTTGCATCTTTTGTAATACCGCTGATTCTATTATTAATAGATACTATCAAATGCAAAAATAAAACGATTCGACGTATGGAAGAGACGTTGGAGGTGCAACATGAAAACAGCGCGTTGGATTAAATATAGACTTGCGGCACTACTGGCAGTCAGTTGTTTTGTTTCTATGACCGCTTGTTCGTTTGGAAGTGATATCAGTAAAAAGATGATGATACAGGGAATTGGAATTGACAAAGAAGAGGAAGGGTATTTAGTTTCTGTTCATTATTTGCGTTCGGATGAAGAAGTTAAAATGGATTTTATACAATCTCAAGGTACTACCGTATACGAAGCATTACAAAATTTAACGCTGCAAACAGGACTGATACCCACATATTCTCACAATGCCATGGTAGTATTCAGCAAACAATGTGCACAGGAAGGTCTTACCGATGTTTTTGACTTTTTATTCGCTATCATGAAACAAGACCGACAGTAGATTTATTTGTAGCTCAAGATAGAGCAGAGACATTGTTTCAACTGCAAAGTGAAGGTCAATATGTGTTGGCTACACAGGCAAAATCTTTTGCAGAGGCAGACAGTGCCACCAATAAATTTGCAGGTTCTACTGTGTTGGATGTTGCCAATCGCATGGCGTCAGAATATAACGCGTTTGCATTGCCCGAATTAACCCTTATAGATGAACATGTGCAATTGGGCCGTACAGTGTATTTTCAAGATAATCAATTAATCGGATATTTCAACAGAGAGCAAAGCAGAGGATATTTAGCTGCTGTGTATACCATCCGAAACGGGGTAATGGTTTTGGATATTCCGGACATTGGTACAATCAGTTTAAAGCTGGAGAATACGAGCAGCAAAATAACGGCAGATATTGTGGATGATGTACCACATTTCCAAATAGAGGTATCTAAAAAAGCATATATATCAGAAATCAATCAAGATTTAAGAAAAAATTGTCACTGGATGTTTATGAAAAATTTGAAACAGCTTTGAATGAAAAGCTAAAATTGCAAATAGAGAGTGCTGTTGAACAAGCAGTCATCAGAGATAGTACTGATATTTTTAATTTTGATGTAGCATTACAGCAGCAACAAACAGAGTATTGGAAAGTACATCGAGATTCTTGGGCACAGAACTTGCAAAAATAAAATACACGGTCAACCAACATCATCCGTTGACCGTGTGCAAGAAAACTAGTCCTGCATTTTAGCTTTCTCTTTCTTCTTATTATGTTTGGTGCTTCTTCCTCTGCAAGTTCGCTTAGAATACGTTCTGCCGCAGTACGCCTTGCGTTGGCTTCTATGGAAAGCTCTAAGGCAAGTTTTGTCAGTGCGTCTTTTCCTTGCTCAGCTGTTTGGTTAACACGGCTGCAAATGTCTTCAAAACCTTTGCTTGCGAGATGCGAAATTGATCATAAAGTTCTGTTTTGATATGTTCGGTTAAAAGATTTTAATAATTGAAATATCTTGAATGGACAAAACTTGCTTTAACTTTTATGCATATCATAGTCAGCATGGCAAGATGTTCTTTCAGTATTTTTTTGTTCGGGACGTTCCAATACATTGTCTTTCACGTAGTTGTTAATCATGCTGGAAGTAAGCAAGCGAGTATTTTCATTTCTTTCAAATAACTTTAGCTGCTTATCCATATAAGTGATTACTTGATCCATATATAAATAAATTTCCGGCATTTTATCCCATGCAATCGCTAAATTTTCAGTTTCTTCTGCCCATTTTTGAATTTGGTCAATGGCTTGTTCCAAAATTTTATACGCTCCTTTCACAATGGAGATAGAACACTGTATCATAATATCATCTATATTCTTTATTTTTTATTATAGCATAGAAAAAAGTTGCAAAGCAATTTTTAACCTATAAACGCTAAAACGTTCTCATAGCAGCCAAAATTTTAATTTTGCTGCTGGTATAAAAAATAATTATATATATGCTGTTAAAAGCAGAAAGAGAGATACCGTAAGAATATATTTTTTGTGACTTTTCTCTTATAAATTTGCTATTATTTTAAAAATGATGTACAATATACAGATATACAACGTTTTGTATTTACAATTTATATTTCTTGGCAGTGAATCCATGAGTAATCAAATTAAGCAAGAATGCGTGTCTTTAAGAAAACAACTAATGGAGAAAAAGAATTTTCCAAAATGAATGCAATGCAGCGTGAAGCTGTTTTCAAGTAAACGGACCTTTGCTCATTTAGCAGGTGCCGGAAGTGGAAAAACAACTGTGCTTGTCAACAGAATTGCCAATCTGATTCGGTACGGGAATGCTTATCAAAGCCAAAGAGGTTTCTGATGCGATTGATGAACAAGATATCAATGAAATGAAAGCATGTTTGGAAAATAATCAGCTGCTCAGATGATACCAGAAAAAACTTTCCGTGCGAGCTTGTAAACCATGGCAGATTCTTGCCATTACATTTACCAATAAAGCAGCTGCTGAATTGAAAACTCGTCTTGTAACGATGTTAGGTGAGGATGGAAATGATATTTGAACATCATTCCACTCCATGTGCGCACGCATTCTGCGCAGAGACGGAGAGCGTTTGGGATATACAAATCGCTTTACCATTTATGATACAGACGATTCCCGCCGTTTAATGAAAGATTGTTGTAAGGCATTAAATATTGAAGAGAAAATTTTGCCGGCAAAAGCAATTTTATCTGAAATTTCAAGGCAAAAGATCAAATGATAATGCCAATGAATATTTGCGCAGGCAGGAACCGATACACGTAAAGGTACCATTGGCAAAGCATATCAAATGTACCAAGAGCGCCTGAAAGCTGCCGATGCTATGGATTTTGACGATATGATTTGCAAAACAGTAGAATTCAAAAAATTCGGATGTTTTAGAATATTACCACAATAAGTTCCGTTATTTTATGGTGGATGAATATCAAGATACTAACCAGGCACAGTACCTGCTGATTGATTTACTGGCCAGACACAGCGGAAATCTTTGTGTAGTTGGTGATGATGACCAGAGCATTTATAAATTCCGTGGCGCTACCATTGAAAATATTATGAGTTTTGAAGAATCTTATCCAAATGCAAAAGTCATTCGGTTAGAACAAAACTATCGTTCCAAAAAATATTTTGAATGCAGCCAATGCAGTGATATCAAATAACATGGAACGTAAAGGAAAAACTTTGTGGACCGATAATGAAGAGGGAAAAAAATTACCATACATACTTCCTGTACAGAACAGGAAGAAGCGGAATATATGGCAAAACGTATTTTGGAAGAAGTGGCGCAAGGAAGAACCTTTTCAGATTTTGCAGTATTGTACCGTATGAACACACAATCGAATATCATTGAAAAATTATTTGTAAAATCGGGCATACCATATCGCATGATTGGTGGCCATCGCTTCTATGAGCGCAAAGAAATTAAAGATATGATGGCATATTTGCAGGTAGTTAACAATCCTGCCGATGAAATTCGTCTCAGAAGAATCATCAATCAGCCTAAGCGTTCTATTGGAGATAAAACTTTGGCAGTAGCAACGGAAATTGCACAAGGCATTGGCGAAACATTATTTGAGGTTATCAGCCATGCCGATGAGTTTGAAGCCTTAAAACGCACTTCGCGCTAAGTTGTTGAATTTTTGCTCAAATTATTCAGAATTAATGAAAGCTGCGGAAGATGAAACCGTTTCGTTAGCAGATTTATATGAGCTTATTTTAGAAAAAACAAGTTATATTGAATACTTGAAAACTGAATATGAAAGATACGCAAGACAGAATTGATAATATCCGTGAGCTTGCTTCCAATATCATTCAATATGAAGAAGAGAATTTTGAGGATGCAAGTTTATCCGGATTTTTAGAAGAAGTGTCTTTAATGACAGATATTGATAATTATGATGATAAAGCAGATTCTGTTGTTATGATGACAATGCATTCTGCAAAGGGCTTGGAATTTCCTGTAGTATTTCTTCCCGGTTTTGAAGAAGGTATTTTTCCCGGGATTACAATCCATTTATAACCCTGATGAAATAGAAGAACGCAGACTGGCTTATGTTGCAATTACACGTGCGGAAGAAGAAGTGGCACTGCTCAATGCAGAAAGCCGTATGCTGTTTGGTTCTACAACCAGAAATAAAGCTTCTCGCTTTTTATCGGAAATTCCGGAAGAATTGGTAGAACGCTCTCGTTCCGTTCATGGCAAAAACCGACACCGGGCACAAGCACCAACTTCTGCATATGAAGCTAGGAAGTTACCACCAATTCTGCCAGAAATTTTGGTCCTGTCAATTTGCCAAAAGCAAAATCATCCGGTGAAAAATTGGCAGTGGGCGATAAGGTAAAACATCTTACATTTGGCCAAAGGTGAAATTATATCTGCTACGCCTATGGGAAACGATACTTTACTTGAAATTATGTTTGAAACTGTCGGCAGTAAAAAAAGATTATGCAGAAATTTTGCACGTTTGAAGAAGTTGTCTTAGTGATTCTATATAAAAATCGCAGTATGCCTTGATGTATATTGCGATTTTTTTTATCATTTTGATTGTTTTTACACAATATTATGAATTTTGCAAAATTTGTATTGATTATTAGAATTTTCAATATTGAATTTATATGTAAAATCATGTACAATAACATTATTGATTTGGCACTGTAAAGTTTTTTTCACCTAAAACTTTACAGTGCTAAAGTGAAATTGAATTTTGGGGAGAAAAATCATGAAATTTTCAGGCGTAAAGAAAATTTCTGCAGCCGCGATTGCAGCTATGATGCTGGTAGCCGGTATGACAGCATGCGGCAGCAGTGATTCCACCGGTACCGCTGACAGCGGTGCCACAACAGGCACAGATGTTAAGAAAATTGGTATTATTCAATTGGTAGAACATGACTCATTGGATTTGGCAAGAGAAGGCTTTATTGACGGTTTGGCAGAAGCCGGCTATGTAGATGGTCAAAATATTAAAATTGATTACAAAAATGCACAAGGCGATATTCCAAACTGTACAACCATCGCCGGCCAATTTGCAAATGATAATAAAGATTTGGTATTGGCAGTTGCCACCCAAGCAGCACAAGCTATGGCAAGCAAAACAAAGGACACACCTATCTTGGTTACCGCTGTAACTGACCCTGCAGATTCCGGTTTTGGTTGAAAGCAATGAAGCTCCTGGCGGTAATGTTACAGGTACATCAGATTTAACACCTGTAAAGGAACAAATGGAATTGTTAACTCAGCTTTGTCCGGATGCCAAAAAGTTGCTTTACTATATTGCACCAGTGAAGCAAACTCAAAATATCAAATTGATTTGGCAAAAGAAGAAGCTGCCAAATATGGTATTGAAGCAATAGAAAAAACTGTTTCCGATGCAAATGATGTGCAATCTGTTGTACAATCTTTGGTAGGTCAAGTAGATGCGATTTATGTACCTACTGATAATGTAATTGCTTCTAACATGACTTTAGTAGCACAAATTGCAACAGCAAATAAGATTCCTTTGTTCGTTGGAGAGAATAACAGCGTTGAAAATGGCGGTTTGGCAACATACAGCGTAGATTATTATGAGCTTGGTAAATTAACCGCAAAACAAGCTGTTAGAATTTTTGGAAGATGGAGAAAGTCCGGCTAACATGCCAATTGAATATTTGAGTGAAAATAAACTATATATCAATATGGATTTGGCAAAACAACTGGGCATTGAAATTCCTGCAGATTTAGCGGAAAAAGCAATTGACGTAAAAAGTCTAATCGACTTTTACGTATTCGGGAAGGTAACTATGGGAACATTGTTGGCACTGGAAGGTGCTGTAGCCCAAGGTTATTATATGCAATTATGACCCTTGGCGTTTATATTACATATAAACTGCTGGACTTTGCTGACCTTACAGTAGACGGCAGCTTTGCACTTGGCGGCTGTGTTAGTGCAATTTTAATTACAGTAGGGTTGGATCCGTTTACAAGCTTATTAATTGCAACCCTTGCAGGTATGGCGTCCGGTGTAATAACAGGATTCTTTAATACAGTATTTAAAATACCGCCTATTTTGTCCGGTATTTTGACAATGCTGGCTTTATATTCCATTAACCTTCGTGTTATGTTGGGAAAAGCCAATGTGCCTCTCGGTCAGGATGAAACTATCTTTACCATTATTCAAAAGTGGATTCCGATTCAAACCGATCTTCTTGTTATTTTAATCGGCTTGGTATTGTAATACTTGTCATTGCATTTATGTATTGGTTCTTTGGAACAGAGGTGGGAAGCGCCATTCGTGCAACCGGTAATAATCCTGATATGATTCGTGCGTTAGGTGTAAACACCAGCTGGATGAAAATTATTGCTCTGTTGTTCAGCAATGGTTTGGTAGCATTATCAGGTGCTTTAATTACACAATACCAACAAAATGCCAGTGTAACCAATGGTACCGGTATGATTGTTGTTGGTTTGGCTTCTGTTATTATTGGTGAGGTTATTTTGGAAACAGATTTAACTTTATCTACAAATTGTCATCTGTTGTAATTGGCAGCTTAATTTATCGAATTGTAGTTGCGCTTGTTCTTCAAGTTGGTCTGGATACACAAGATTTAAAACTCTTTACAGCAGTATTTGTTGCTTTGGCATTGGCTGTTCCTGTATTCAAACAACGAATTCAGCGTTTATCAAACAGAACAGGTAAACCGAAGAAACAACAGGATAGCAATGAGAGTGAGCAAGGAGGTGCGCCGAATGATTCAACTCAATAATATTTACAAAACGTTTCATAAAGGTACGGTAAATGAGAAGAAAGCATTAAACGGATTAAACCTCCAAATGAAAAAGGTGATTTTGTAACAGTAATCGGCGGTAACGGAGCAGGTAAATCTACTATGCTAAACGTAATTTCAGGCGTATATTATGTCGAAAGCGGCTCCGTTATATTAGACGATAAAGATATTACAAAAAACCTGAGTACAAAAGAGCCAGATACTTAGGCCGTGTGTTCCAAGACCCTATGAAAGGTACTGCAGCAGATTTATCTATTGAAGAAAATCTGGCACTTGCATATCGCCGCGGCAAAACAAGAAGTCTTAGATGGGGAATACACAGAAGTGAACGCGAAAATTATAAAGAACGTTTAAAACTTCTGGATTTGGGGGTTGGAGAACCGTTTAAAATCCAAGGTTGGATTGTTGTCAGGTGGTCAACGCCAAGCTTTAACTTTGCTCATGGCTACATTGCAAAAGCCAAAACTGTTGTTGTTGGATGAACATACTGCTGCATTGGACCCAAAACAGCTGCAAAAAGTATTACATATTACGGAACAAATTATTGAGCAAGATCAATTAACAGCATTGATGATTACTCATAACATGAAAGATGCCCTCCGCATGGGTAACCGTTTGGTTATGATGCACGATGGAAAAATTATCTTTGATGTTGAGGGAGAAGAAAAGAAAAAGCTGACCGTTTCTGACTTGCTGGAGAAATTCCAAATTGCAAGTGGTGATGAATTAGCAAATGACAGAATGCTTTTTAGGATAAATAATAAAAGCCGGAGTGTAAAACTCCGGCTTTTATTATTTATTTGTTAATGTTGGTCGCATCACAGCCACATCCGTTACCATGTTCAGCCACTTTTGGAGGGAAGAATTCATCTGTCGGGAAATCTATTCTGCGGAATAACTCGCATGGATTATCAGAAGTAGTTAACATTCTTTACCAGGGATGCAGAAGTCATATGCAGGAATTAACATTTGCACATTTCTTGTAATTTGTACAATGGTAAATAAAACCAATGGTAACAAATACACTTTTATTGCCGCAGCCTGTATCAAATTCTCCGCCGTAACGTTTGCAAATACACTCCGGAATACGGCAGCATGTGTCGCAGCAGTTGCATTCACAAATACGTGCGGACAGTGCAATTGGTTCAGCAACTTGAACAGTTGCTTTTGGCAATACTTTTGAACAGCCTTGACTGTCTAGGGTCGTCTAAATCAAAGTCAGAGCTGAACATTTTACATTGCCTTCGCTACCATATAAGATAACTTTTTGTTGAAGATTGCAATTCCGTTTACAGGGATTGGACCGGTTGCAGGTGCACAGAATACATCTACGCATACATCAAAGAAGAATGTCATGTCTACAGAATAGAAGCCTTTATTAAATGGTACCGGCTCTAAATCAATATAGACTGTAATTACATTTACATCTTTTTAGTCTTACATTTTACTGCATCTTCAATTAAACATTGTTTTTCTCTTGTGAAATATACGCGCAAATCCTCCAAACAGTCTTTATCACAGCAGCTATCATATACACGCATTGCGTCTATACATACAACTTCTCTGAAACCTTCCGGAGTTCTGCAATCATTTGTGTTTATATTCATGTTCTGCCATAAAATGCTCCTCCTAACAGATTTGTTTCCTTTGTTTTCTATTGTTATTCTATGGCAGTATTATAATTTTGTTACTCTTGATTGCTGTTTAAAGGGATTGTGTTGTATATTTTTGGCATTATCACAATATGTTGATGGCAGTGAAATGTGCAATCAGGCACAAAAAACAATGGATTTTGAAAAATTTTTACAATTGAGACAAAAAAACTGTCGATTGGGAAATATTAAGAAAACGAGCAGTATTGTACTGCTCGTTTTAACTTTTGTGTTTAAAAATTGCATAAATCAATTCATTATAAGTAAAAACAAATCATTTGTTTTGTTTCAGGTAGATTTTGTTTTATTTGTGAAATCATTAAGTTTAAAATACCTGAAGCTGCAAACGAAATTGCCAATTTATAGGTTTCGATATGATAGCCTAATACTTGTAAACGGTTCGTTAGACTGTTTTCAATAATATTTGATAGCCTTGCAATAAATTCAGCGCTGTCCTGTTTGCTGATTAAAAATTGAAATTCAGATAGATGTGAGTCAATATATGTTAATAGATGAAAAAAGGTCTGATTTTGAAATTCTTCCAGACGAATATGCTGTTCTTTTTTAACAGTTTTTCAATACGGTACAGCAATTCTTTTTCCAAGTAATCTGTTAAATCGTCAACATTATCGTAATGTAAATAAAATGTGCTCCGTGATATTTGGCACGCCTGACACAATTTGCTCACGGTTATTTTTTCATCGGCATAGTTTGAGAGAGTGAAAAAAAGGTTTCTTGTATTTTTTTTGTTTTGTTGCTTCTGTTTTCAAATTTTCAGGTCTCTTTCTAAAATTTTTAATAGTATATCATGTTCCTATAAAGTTTATACCAAAAAACAGCTATTTTAATTCTTATATAGAATATAAATTGCTTGCATGCAATAAAAGGTATTTTATTGATAAATTTTAGTTGAAATAAGGTAAACAAAATAACTTGTTTTGTTTACCTTATTATGAAAAGAACATGCTATGCTTATAGTAGTAAAAGCAGTAGTATGGAGATGTAATATATATGAAAGAAACACTTTGCATAGGCGCCTTGCAAGCAGAAAGCGGAACAAAAACAAATGGATACTATACCGTGCCTAAAACATTACACAGAATTCCCGTAACAATTATAAATGGAGCAAAAGACGGGAAAATAATTTTGATTACCAGCGGCATACATGGCGGGGGAATATCCCGGAATACAAACTGCAATCGAATTAGCTCAAGAGTTAAATCCTGCAGAGGTTCAAGGGGCGCTTATTATTTTGCACCCTGTCAATACACAGGCTTTTTGCAAAGAGTTGCGGGAGTGATTCCGGAAGACGGAAAATTTAAATCGAGTCTTTCCGGGAACCATGGGAGGAACCATTACTCATAAAACAGCATTTTCCATTACAAAAGATTTTCAAAGCATAGCAGACTTTTTATATCGATTTGCATGGTGGAGATGTCAATGAATTGGTAATGCCATATGTATACTATCCCGGCATTGCAGAGGAAACAGTTTCAATCAAGCAAGAGAATGCCTACGTTACCGGTTGTGAATATGTGGTGCGTTCCATAGCAACAGGAGGCGCTTTTAATTCAGCCGCTGCCAATGGGGTGCCAAGTTTGCTGATTGAACGCGGTGGAAGTGGACTTTGGGTAAAGAAGAGGTACAAGCCTACAAATTTGATGTACTAAATATTTTAAAAAATTAGAAGTCCTTCCTGGTGAACCGATGTTATCGAATCAAAACCAAAAAAGAAATCACAACCGCATTTTATATTGATTCAGAAGTAGATGGCTGTTGGTATCCGGCGGTAAAAAGGTAGGACAAACCGTATCCAAAGGAGAATATATTGGTGTGATTAAAGATTTTTTGGTAAAACATTGAGGGAGTATTATGCTCCTGAACACGTAGTGGTATTGTATATGACCGTTACCTTGGGGATTGAATCCGGAACGTCTTTAATTGCATTGGGGCAAATTGATTAAATTTTTTCATTTAATGTACAATCTCTTCTTAATGAGAAAAGTTACTCAATAGATGTTTACAACTTTGGTAAAAGTGTTTACCTGTCATAATATCTGTTATGTTATGCTTAATACGGTGTTAAAGTGTTTATTTTATAATTTTAGCAGATAAATGTTCCAGAACAAAAAGCAAAAGGGGATGGCGTCATGAGGTCAAATAAAAGAAATTGCCGCATACTGGGGAACACATGCACAAGGGTATTCTGAAAGATGCAAAATTGATTTAATCGAGGATACAAAAATTTGATTGGCTGGATAAAATTTTGCAAATATGCTCCTGCAAAGCAGCAATTAAATGTGTTGGATATAGGATGCGGAGCAGGATTCTTTTCTATCCTTATGGCAAAGGCCGGTCACAATGTGACTTCTATTCACTATACTGAAAACATGGTAAACAGTGCAATACAAAACGCTGTGGATGCAGGTGTGAACATTGAAGTATTACAGATGGATGCACAAAATCTTGATTTTGAAGATGATACATTTGATTTGATTGTAACCCGTAATGTGACATGGGTCATGGAACAGCCAACCAAAGCTTACAGCGAATGGATTCGTGTATTACAGCCGGGCGGCAGAATGATTAACTTTGATGAAAATCAATATTTATATTTATTTGACGAAGATTATAAAAAGGAAAAAGAGCGCCGCGGCGAACCTGGAATACATGAAAAAGTACATAATACACAAATCATGGAAGAGCTCGCATATAAACTGCCATTGCAAAAGAAGTGCGTCCGGGTTGGGATGTGCAAACATTGCTGTCATTAGGTGTAAGCAATGTTAATTGCTGCTGATGTTTATAACAAACGTGATTGAAAAGACGGAAAAAATAAAGTGTTATATAATTCCTTTATTGAAGTTTGAAAATAACCAAGAAAAGGATTTGAAGAAAGCACTGCTCAGCCGATTGGGAAGTGAGCAATGTGGGGGTGTATCATTATTTGGAAATACGTAGTGAAACGACTGCTTCAGCTGATTTTAATTCTGTTTGGAATTACATTGCTGTCTTTTGCGTTAATGCAGACGGCATCCGGAGATACCGTTGATGTGCTATTCAACAGCAAATGGGAACTTCTATGTCAGAAGAGGCGAAAGCAGCGTTACGCCATGAAATGGGGCTGACCAGCCATTTATCATTCAATATTTTCAATGGGTAGGAAAAATCTTTACAGGGAATATGGGATATTCTTATATCAAGAATCAAGAAGTCTTTCCCATGTTCATGCAAGCTTTGCCCAACACTCTGCTTCTAACGTTATCCTCCATTGTGACAACCATTCATTTCCATACCTCTTGAATTTGGTCAGCGGTAAAACAAAATAAAATAACAGACTACGTGGATTCGTGTATGTACTTTTATTGGAAATGCAATGCCAAACTTTTTATTGCATTATTGTTGATTTATGTATTTGCTTTTGCAGCTGCATTGGTTTCCTGTTATGGGTAACAATGGTTTTATCAGTATTATCTTACT